>Ga0196981_1000024_pt1 | contig 232522 bp, 144 predicted proteins | sample S3_2013CmetaG_FD_155462 | JGI IMG/M metagenome (GOLD analysis project Ga0196981, IMG submission 155462) | Soil microbial communities from Anza Borrego desert, Southern California, United States - S3_20-13C | ecosystem: Environmental > Terrestrial > Soil > Desert | place: USA: California...
GTGAATTCAAATCTGATTACGCCAGCGCGCAGGCCACATTTTACACCGCATCAAATGACAAAATCGCAAATGATCCGAGTCCATTCTCAACCGCGCTTTACGAAGCGTCGCCCAGCGCGAGAATAAAGGAAGTCGGAAGGGTGGGCCAAGCCTGGCAGCCAGGCTCGGGCCACACGGCGCGTTTCAGCTATGCTTTCAATACTGGTGCCACGACGGGCAGCAAGGAAGAAGTTCGCTTGTTCAACACCGATGGCTCAAGCTCGGGATTTTATGCCGCCAACAAACTGTACCGGACCGAATCCACTGATGCCAATGGAAATTTAACAATCACATTTACAGACATGCATGGCAGTGTCGTTGCTAAGAAGCAGCAGCTGGATGAAACCATCGATGGAGTTCAGGTCACTTATCTGGAGACCTACTACGTCTATAACGAATTTGGAAAGCTCCGCTATATCATCACTCCAAAAGGAACAAAACTGCTCAAATCGAATGGCTGGGATTTTTCGCTGATCAAGGACCAGCATGCATACCAGTTTGTGTACGATGCGCTTGGAAGAGTAGTTGAAAAGAAAGATCCGGGAAAGGCGCTTGACTATGTTGTATACGATTCATTGAACCGGGTTGTACTGTTGCAGGATGGTCTGCTGCGAAAACAAAAAAAATGGACATTTATCAAATATGATCTCAGGGGAAGGACAGTAATGACCGGATTTTATCTGAATACCACACAAACTGACAGGGTGGCCATGCAGACGTTGGTGAATGGATTGTACACCGCTTCCAACACCACCTATCCAAAGACCGACTGGTATGAGAAGCGCACGACTCTCCCGCATGGATATACAAACAATTCCTTTCCAGAAAAAAATACGGACAATACAGCGCTGGAGGTATTAACTGTAAATTTCTATGACGGGTACGACTTCGACGACACCGGAACAGTAGACGATTTTGCATATGTGAATCAAAGTCTGCCCGGAGAGTCCCCGAAGTTCCCAACCTCGTTGCTCGGACTTGCCACAGGTTCCAAGCGATTGAAGCTGGGAACCACATCGACTTATTTATATACATACATTTTCTACAACAAGCGTGGCCAGGTCATCCAGGTGCGGGGCGATAACCACTTGCGCGTAGGCATGAAGGATAACCTCATTACCAATGTCTACGACGATGAAGGCAAACTCAAGGCTTCGAAAAATTATCACTATGCCTCGGGCAGCGCGGTAACAATCCGGAATGAATATATATACGACAATCAGGGAAGGCTGCTGGAAATCAAACAAAACAATCTCGGATCAACACCCGATCAGGTTCTGGCCAAATATGAGTACAACGAATTAGGCCAACTTGTTGACAAAAAACTTCACAAAAAGACGGACGGAACCTATCTGCAGAGTGTCGACTACAGGTACACGATCAGGGGACAGCTGGCCTCAATCAATAACGCGCAGCTGACAAGTGACAATGGGACCAGCAACGATGAAACAAATGATTACTTCGGCCTTGAAATGCTTTATAACCAGGTTGAGGCTGGCGTGAACACGGTCGCAACAGCGAAATACGACGGCAATATTTCAGCGGTAAAGTGGAAGAGTATCGGTGGCGGCTCCGGCCCTCAAGACCAAAAGAGCTACGACTATGCTTATGACAAGATTGGCCAGATGAAGGGTAGCACCTTCCAGATGCACGATAGCTTAAGCTGGTCCAGAGAAGGAAACACACTTAACGAACAATTCAAGTACGACCACAATGGCAATATCGCCAAGCTATCGCGCAGGCAGAACCTGAGAGGTATTGCGCTGGTCAACAATAAGCCGGTGGTGACCAGCACGCCGCAGGTCATTGATAGCCTTGACTATACTTATACCACTGATAAACTGACAAAGGTTGAAGATATTGTCAATAAAGCTGCTGGTTTTACAAACGGGGCCGCAACAAATGACGAATATGTCTACGACGAAAACGGTAATGTCGTGAAAGATAAGAACAAGGGTATTGACAGCATTATCTATAACGTGATTGGCAAACCGGCAATTATCAATTTTGCGGATGGACGAAAAATCGAATATTTTTATGATGCATCGGGTGCGAAACTTACAATGAAAACATATGCTGCCGGAAGCGCGACGCCCCAGGTGATAGACTATGTCAATGGATTTGTCTATGAAAATGCGGCCTTGCGCTTTTTTGGCTCGCCCGAAGGCCGGGTTGTCAAGAACGGGAGTTCTTATGAGTATCAATATGCGCTTTCCGATCAGCAAGGGAACACCAGAATCGTTTTCAGCTCTGTCACGCCTGCGGAGCAGACTCCTTCCGAGAATTTTGAGACAACTTCCAATGCAGGAGGGTTCGACAATCCGCCTGGTGGAGGCGAAAGAAATACAATGCCGATTTTTAACCACACACCCGGCGGAACCCACTCGTATTTGCTAAACGGCGGATACAATTCGCAGGTCGGCCTGGGCAAGGATTATGAAGTGTTTCCCGGCGATTATGTGAAGATCGAGGCCTGGGGGAAATATGAGAGCGGCTCCACCCCTGTTTCGACGATGGGATTTGCAACGGCGCTTCTGAGCGCCTTTAGCCTGAGTGCGCCGGCACCAGGCGAAACAGGGACTGCTTCATGGGGTTTGAACAATTGGGGAGGCTTCGTCGACGGCGGTTCAGAAAGCTCATCCGGCGTTGCGGCCTATGTGACGATCGTGGTTTATGACAAGAACTACAATATCCTGAAGATCCTGAGTGACCAGATCAGCTCCACGGCCACTTCGCAGCACGATTACATGATGAAGGATTATACGATTAAAGAGCATGGGTTCGTTTATATGTATATTTCCAATCACAGTAGCACCCCCAGGAACGTCTATTTCGACGATGTCAAGATGACCTACGCACCGACAAATGTGATCCAGGGCAACGAGTACTATCCATTTGGTCTTGAGACATCCAATTCGTGGACACGGACAAACGCTTCAAATAATTTCAAATACAACGCAGGAAGTGAGCAAAACAACACAACCGGCTGGTATGAAACCTACTTCAGGGATTATGACCCGGCGCTGGGCAGATTCATGCAGTTCGATCCTTTATCTGTGAGTGAGCAGGCCACCTATCAATATGCGGGCAATAATCCTGTGTCATTCAATGATCCGCTCGGCGCAAGGAAGAACATGCGAGACATTGACAGATGGGCGCTCGCCGAGGAGGTGGAGAATTCGGTCCGAGCTTACCGCCAGATGTTCTCAGACTGGGGAATGGACAGCGGTCCTGCGATTCCGGGGTCGGGGGGTGGTCATTGGAGCGATCAGCTTAGCGTACTTCGGTCGAGTCCCATCAAGCAGGCAATAAGCGCGGCAGAATTCATCAGCTCTGCATTACTTACGAAGTATGGAGGAAGCTGGAGTAACGGCGAAGGCTATGCGTTTCAAACCGAGCAGGAGAGTTTCGACGCCGCGGCTGCTTATTTTCAACAGCATACATATGAACCCCTGGTATCCAGCAACATTCACGATAAGGTAGAGGTGCGGTGGAGAACAAGAAATGGACGCAAGGAAAAGATTAGCATGCGTGCAAATAAGGGATGGCGACCGAATTTTGCGGCGATTGCGCAACAAGATCCAATTTTTGGACATGATTTTGTGGATCCTAATTCTTTCAATTTTCAGGAGGCCTTCGGTAGACTAAAAACTGAAGCCTATTACTCAGAAGTTTACTTCAAGTTTAAACCGTTCTCCGGGAGAATGGATATATTCGAATTGGACATCAATAGCATTGCCATTGATGTCGCGGCAAACGGGATGTCGAGGGAAGTTGCCCAATTTGTTATGGCAGATTCGTTTAATGATGCCAGGCAAGCTGTTTACGATGTATTGGACAAACGCTCGATTAGCGCTATGGATGCAAGAGAGATTTTTCTAAAAGCATTGACTAAGGCAATAAATTCCAATTTTGTCCAAGGTATGAAAATGCCTAATAGCATCTCAGAAGAAACCCAATTTATGTTTGAAGGAGACGTCCCGATATCTGTAATACAATTCATTAATCCAAGAATAAAATTCGACTGAGTATGTGTTTAATAAGATCAAGCATTTTAATAATCATAATTGTTATGAAAACGTATTCGCAGCCACTTGACTCAATACCGGAAAATGCCAAGAGCCGCTTAAATGAAATTCTTCCAGGCTTTAGTGGTTACGGTTTCAATCTCCATGGATCGTCGACCAACGAGCATATTTTACTGGCAAACAAGACGGCTATTATTGTGCGTTATTCGGATGAATTAAACTACTTGATTGCCACCTATGATTTCGACCCGGAGGATCCTGCGCTGGGAAGGTTAAAGGACGCTTTTGAGCAAGTAAGGGTCGTATTTATAAGACATTCTTTGAAAGATGCAACTCCTTCCGGACCTTATCATAAGATTCCTCAATGGTTAAAGAATTTCAAGAATTTGGACTGTGTAATATTCGACAACGTGGACTTACAGGATATCTCAACATTAGAGGGGTGGAGGTTAAAATTCCTTGGAATTCTAAGGGCAGATAACAAGGATGTTCGCCACCTGATTCAATCGATCGGCAGAATCGATGGCTTGGAGTTCCTGATGTATGAATCTATTTTCTCTACAAAAGATATTGAAGAGTTAAAAAAAACCCTCCCTGAACTCATTGCCTTTCGCTCTGGCAAATAGAAGTTAAATGGTGAAGGAAGAGCTACAGATTTAATTGGTCCTTCAACTGGGAGCCTAATAAATCATGATGTTATTATGATTCAAGAAAATTGGCGATGAATGTCAAACATCGTAATAGGAATGATCGTCACCTTTGCCCTGCTATCGATTTCTGTGTGGACTATACAGTCGCGGATCTTTGGTTCTAATCTAGCTAAAAAAGATGTCTAAGGTAAGATAGCCGCTTGGCGAATGCGAGAACATCGAGAAATTTGAGCAGATAGCAACTCTCTTTGTCAAATTCGAATATCATTTCAACCACATTTAATCCTATTTTAACATTTCATCATCCTTTTCAATCTGAGCAGCCGGCTTAGTCAACGCATGTGTATCGAAGCTGCTCATTTCGACCCCACGAGTATCCGGGAAGAATTATTTTAATATTCGATCTAAAGTGCACTATTAGGTCATAATACTGTTAAAAGTGCAGACCTTGGCATTTTCGTGCTTATATATTTCTGAAAAATGGGCGCGAAAGGAAGATGAGGAGGACTGCCAAAGCAAAATTGAAAATATATCCCCAGGGTCACGAAGTAATCGTTTTCGGACTGGGATTAATTCCGAAGGAGGGTGTGCCCGAAATAAAAGTTCGCTATAACCGCTCCCAAAAGATTTTTCTTGGCAAGGTCACATCATCAAAAGATGCCGCCGAGTTCATCAAACGAGTTTACCCGAAGGGAACCATCGAATTACAGGAAGCTTTTGTTGTATTGTACCTCAACAGGCGCAATGAAATTTTGGGTTACTACCGGCATTCTGTCGGAGGCATCACCGGGACCGTCGCGGACCCCAGGATAATTTTCGCCACGGCGGTCACCAGCGCCAGTGTAGGAATTATTGTCGCACACAATCATCCAAGCGGAAACCTTTCGCCGAGTCAGGCCGATATTGATTTAACCCGGAAAATCAAGGAGGGAGGTAAGTTGCTTGACATTCAATTGCTCGATCATCTGATTGTAACAAAAACCGGTTATTATTCATTTGCTGATGAAGGGTTGATATGAAGGGGATTGTCAGCATGGGCGCAACAATGGAAAAACAGACATCCATTGACTTATTTATTCAGCATGTATTGCATGACTTAGCTACATCCATTAAGCACAACAAAAGATCCATTGAAAAGCTGGCCGGCAATTGCGGGATAACCGACAAGACAGAAATTAAGGAATACACCGAGTTGGCGATCGTTTATAAAGCGAGGAGCATTGCGTCTTCGGCATTCAGCATTAGAGAGAGGTTTTGGAAGATTGTTGAGCTTTACCGAAGCCAGGTGAATCTTTCTCACCGGACCAGTCAAAGTATCTTACTTCAGCAATACAGCACGCCCGCTCCAATTGCGTTTCTCGCCGGGATATTTGTAAATGCTGATCAGAACATTTCGGTGTTTGAACCTTCTGCGGGGAATGGTTTGCTTACAATTGCGGCTCATCCTTCAAGGGTAACGGTAAACGAACTTGATGATTTGCGCAGATCAAACCTGAATCAGCAAAAGTACGGACAAGTACTGAAACAAGATGCAACAAAGCCATTCAAAGGATATGAAAGGACCTTCGATGCACTATTGACAAATCCACCTTTCGGGCTTTTGCAGAAAGAGGTAAAGTATGAAACCTTTACCATTGAGGTGCTCGATCATTTGATGGCCTTGCGAGCCCTGGACACGATGAAAGATGATGGTAAGGCTGCAATCATTATCGGAGGCTACACACGTTTTGACAGGAAGGGCCGCATTCAAAAAGGTAAGAATCGATTTTTCTTCAACTATCTCTATAGCAGGTACAATGTGATTGAACTTATCAACATCGATGGCCACAAACTTTATTCCCGTCAGGGGACCTCATTCGATGTTCGTCTGATCCTGATTAATGGAAGAAAACATAAAGAATCCGGAGCAGCGCCGGTGCGTGATAGTCACCGCGACAAGGTTGTTGACTCTTTTGAAGAAATGTATGATCGTGTGATGAGCGTGACTAAACCGAGAAAACAAGCTTTTATGACGCCACTCGAACTGGAAGCCGAAGCGCTGGCTTTGGAACTTGAACTATTAAGTTTTGATGAACTAGGGATGCCATACCATCCCGCATCTGGTAGTTGCATCGTGCTTAATACTGTCGTTCCGGATTCGATGGGTTACGAAACTCACAGTGCATTGCAACGGATCAAGGATGCCGTGGGGGGTGATATCGATGAATATGTGCGAGGCAAACTGAACTATAAAAATAAGGTCGAGCTTTGTAAAGCCTTGTCTGCCGAGCAGATCGATGCTGTGGCGATGTCAGTTTATAATATCGAAGAACGCGGGCAGGGAATGATCATTGGAGATCAGACCGGCATCGGAAAAGGGCGGATTGCGGCGGCGATTATACGATACGCCGCAGAGCAAGGAGTTAAACCTGTTTTCATTACTGAAAAAGCGAACTTGTTCTCAGATATTTACCGTGACCTTGCAGCAATCGGGTCAGGTCACCTGGTACCGTTTATCGTCAATGGTCGTGAAAGTAAGACCGATATCAAAGATGAGGATGGAGAGATAGTTTATCAGGCGTTATCACCGGAAGAACAGAACCGGATATTTGCCGATCAGCGCGTTCCTGGGAATTTCCATTTTGTTGTCGCTACCTACTCGCAATTTAATTCTCCCGAGAAAAAACCAACCAAGCCCGCCTTCCTCAATGCGATCGCAGAAGACAACATCGTCATTATGGATGAGGCCCACAATGCTTCAGGTTCCGGCAACACCGGGTATTTTCTGCAATCGGCGTTATCAAAAACAAGAGGTGTTGTATTCCTGTCGGCGACCTTCGCCAAACGTCCTGACAACATGCCGATCTATGCAATGAAAACATCCATTCGTGACGCAAGCATGACCAGGGATGCATTGATCGAAGCAATCGTCAAAGGCGGAGTGGCTTTGCAGGAGATCCTTGCAAGCCAGCTTGTGGCCGAAGGCCAGATGATAAGACGTGAGCGTTCCTTTGAGGGTGTCGAGGTGAATTACGTTACTCTCGAAGAAAAAGAACAGGAACACCGCGCAATTTCCGACAACATTACTTCCATCATCCGGGATATCATCAAATTTCAAACAACCTATATTGATGAGATCGTTGAAGAGCTTGATGACATTGCCGTAGCGGAAGGAAAGCAAGTAGAAATACGGGAAGGGACGTCGCAGGCTGGAGTTGACAACCTCCCTTACTTCTCAAAAGTCTTCAATGTCATCAACCAAATGCTTTTCAGCATCAAAGCAGAGGCTGTAGCAGAGAGAGCTATAGCACGGTTGAAAGAAGGTAAGAAGCCCGTAATCGCGTTTGCCAGCACAATGGGAAGTTTTATCGAGCAAATGGAAAACGATGCTGGCGTACTGGTATCAGACGGCGATGTTATCAACGCGGATTTTTCTGTAGTTCTTCAAAAGGGTTTGGATGGCGTTCTCCGTTATACTGAAACAGATGTCGATGGCCAGAAGGTTTTCAAAACGTTTGAGATTTCGGAATTCTCACCGGAAGCGCAGGCGGAATACTTTCGGATAAGCGAAAGGATAAAAGAAGCTTCTACGGGGATCACTATTTCACCTATTGATGTGATCGTCCAGAAAATAACCGGGGCCGGATATAAAGTTGCCGAAGTGACTGGCCGGAAATATGAGCTGCAAATCAACCCCAACACAAACAAGGCATTGGTAATGACCCGCAAGCGGGTGAACACCAATGACGCATTCCGGCAATTCAATAACAACGAAGTAGATGTATTGCTCATTAATCAATCGGGAAGCACGGGCGCCTCCGCTCATGCTATCGTTACTCCCAAAGTACCAAGGGAAAAGGTAAAGCAACGCGTCATGATCGTGCTTCAGGCGGAGCTAGACATCAATACGGAAGTCCAAAAGCGTGGGCGCATAAACAGGACTGGTCAGATCATGAAACCAATTTATGATTATGTTAATTCGGCTATTCCGGCAGAGAAGCGCCTGATGATGATGCTGCAAAAGAAATTGAAATCCCTTGACGCCAACACGACATCAAATCAAAAGTCGTCGACAAAGATCCTTGACGTACCGGATTTTCTTAATAAGTACGGAGACCGGATTGTGGCCGAGTATTTAAAAGAAAATATTGAAGTCAATAAGTTGCTTGATGACCCGTTGGGTATCGCAACACGCGAAGTGGATGCCGCAGAGTTGGAAGATGCCGCACACAAAGTTTCCGGCCGGGTTGCCGTACTCTCTACGGTTATGCAACAGGATTTCTACAACGAGATCTCAAACCGGTATAATGAATATGTCGAGTATCTCAAACAGATCGGTGAATACGATCTTGAAGTGGAAGCAATGGACCTCCAGGCAGAGGCTCAATCTTCAAGGGTGGTAATTGTTGGCAAAGGTGGTACTAGCGAGTTTGGCGATGACAGCATTCTTGAAACTGTGATGGCCAATGTATTAAAGAAACCATTTTCAAAACAGGAGCTAAAGAATCTGCTCACTGAATCTCTCCAGGGAAAAACCTGGAAAGAACTCCAAAGGGAAACAATTGCAGAATATGAGAAATTCACGGATGAGCAATTAAAGCGCGAGATCGGTGAAAACATCGTTCATTATGAGGAATTGATGCAAAACATCCCGCAGGAAAAGAAGATAAGGAAGATTCTCGAAACAGGAACCGCAGCGGAAGCGCAGGAAGCAATCAATAAACGTACCCATGAATTGCATAAAGCGATGGCTGATGCGGAAGAGAAAATAAGAAAGACATTCGCCAACCGCAAGCAATACCTGGAATCGGTCTTCGGTTCATTCTATCCCGGACGCAATCTTAATTATCCCCTTAGCAGTTATGATGGCGGACAGGAATTAGCGCCAGCAGTCTTCCTTGGCTTTATAATCGACAGAAAGAAGAAAAATCCATACGCGCCAAGTTCGATACGTTTAAAGTTTGCGATAGCGAACGGCAACAAATACGTTGCGTTGCCAGCAAGCTACGCCCAGGATATTCGGGCGATCATCGGCGCAAGTGTGGGATTACCAGAACTGTCAGAGGAAGACCTGTTAGACAAATGGGAAGCTGCTACTAAAGAAAGTACAGTTGACCGAAAGATTCGCCACATCATTACCGGAAATGTGCTACAGGCATTCAGCGCCTACAAAGGAAAGCTCGTGAGTTACACAACCGTCAATGGAGGTGTAAAAAAAGGAATACTCATGCCGGAATATTGGCAACCGGCCAATGAAGTCCAGCAAAAGACGGTTGTGCCGATATCCAGGGCCATAAAAATCATCCGTTCGCTCACAAACGGATCCGCGATCACGACCAAGAATGACGTGTCTATTTTTAAACAGGGGGACAAGTTCAAAATCATGGTTTCTTCAGCTAGATCCCGGGGCGGAGAAATATACCTTGATCCCGATATCCTTCGACTTGTGGATAAGAACAATTTCGAAAAGGTATCAGATAAAATGACAGCGTCCTTAGAGGAAACCAGGATAGATAATCTCGTGGAGATACTTCAGGAAAAATTCAATGACAGTGTTTCTCTTAATCCTGGTCAATACGAAATGATCAGAAGTGAAATTCCTAAGAAAGCATCGAGGCCAAAACCAGTTATGGTAGTCCTTCCCAAACAACCTGTAACTTCTATAATTGACCAGCTGGAACTTGAGGCTTTAGCATTGGAGGTCGAATTGGAACTATTAAACTTTGCTGCGTAATGATAACGGTTAATAATTATTTTGTTGAAGTGGAGCGTATCGGGATAGACAACTTGCCGGAAACGCTTAAGAAAGGTCACGACCTTGTTGTTAAAAGTACCGGAAACGGAACTAGCTGGACAAACTACCAGAATAGTGAAAGCATCAGGAAAGTGATCAACCTGTATTTTCAAAAACTCAATGACTATATATCAACCGTAACTCCAAAAGGGGAAACAAAGGCTGAGCCAAAACCTTACCCAAAGGCCTCAACTACGCCTGAACAAGCGTCAACAAAAAAGACGACGCGTCAAAAATCGGTTATCGAAAAAGCCCGGCCAAAAAAGGTCAAACAGGTTGAGCATATCAGGGAGGAGGTGAAATTCATCAAACGCTTCGTTGGCTTGCACAACAAAGTCAAATCACCCAACGCGATCCTGGCATTCATAAAAGCATTGCAACGTTCGATCGTCCAGAAGCTAATCCGGAAATCCTCCCCTTTGGCAAAAGAAATTGAAATGATCCAGGAAAAGCTCATCCATGTGCATAACAAAATGAAGGGAGAGGAATCATTCGCCATTAACGACAAAGATTTGAACAGACTGGTTGCAATCGCGGGCGGTGAACAAGTATATCCATCGATTACCGTGATCAAGCGCTTTATAGGACTCCAGGACAAAAGTGACGAGAACAAGATACACGCATTCATCAAGTACATGGAAAATCTCGTGCAGAAAAAGAAGATTGCCAAAGACGATCCTTATGCAGATAAGATCAATGCCATTTACAAGAGCATAAAACAGAGGACAAGCAGTAAGATATCAATTAGCAAATCGGAACTCAATGGACTGGAAGGGATCATCAAGGCATGTGGTTGCAAAAAGGATTTGGGAAGGATGTATCAGCGGAAGGAAAAGAAACTTCAACGGAGTCAGAACAAGGCTCACTCAGGGACACCGAGGGGATCTGCTAAACAAGGTAAGGGGTTAAGTGGCGTACTCACCGCCGAAGAGATGGCTAACAGGCAGCTTGACCTGCTCCATTTCTCATCATTCTGGCATTCGTTATTCGGGAATCCAGCGAAGAATTTCACAATGATGTTTCACGGCGAGCCCCACAATGGCAAAACCATTTTTCTTCTAATGCTTGCGCAATACCTGGCTGATAATTTTGGCGAAGTACTCTACGTGTCTTCGGAAGAATTTGCGTCACCCACCATGACAAAGAAAGTAAACGAATTCCTAAGTCCGATACCAAAGAGACTGCACTTTGCCGAAAACATTAAAGACCCAAAGCTTGATCGGTATGACTTCATAATCCTTGACTCCGTAAATGATCTTGGCTTAAAGATCAGTCAGTACAAGGAAATTCGCAAAGATCATCCTGATACTGCATTCATCTTTATACTTCAGCATACAAAGGCCGGAGATTTCAAAGGCGGAAAGGATTGGGAACATATTGCTGAGATCGTGGGTGAAGTAACCAGGGGAGTCGTTACCATCAGCAAGAACCGTTACGCTCCAAAGAGCACATTGGATTTTTTCAAACAATTTGGAATTCAATGGCAGGAACCAAATAGCAGCCAATCAACGCCAAAACCTTATCCGGTAAATGGCGAGGTGGTGACCGCAGAAAATACTCATTACTAAAATATTGAATTAAAAACAACGTATGGAAACAAGTGTGGCAGGAAAAGGGCCAGGTTTAGGAGGCTTTCTTTCAAAGATCCTCGGCGCAGGCGCAAAAGAGACAGTTGACTCAATCGGAAATGCAATCGACAAAATTGATAAGTCCGATGAAAAGCTTGAACTGCAGCTCAAGTACAAACAACTTCTCATTGAAATCGAAGGATCTTATTTGAATTATGAAAACAAGCTCCTTGACAATCAAACAAAGATCGTTGAGTCAGAATCCAAAGGTGAAAGCTGGCTCCAGCGTAACTGGCGGCCAATGCTCATGTGCATATGTATGTTTGTGATCTTCAATAACTATGTGCTTGTTCCGTACTTCAATATCCCGGTTGCAGTTCTGGATGATCACATTTGGAGGCTGATGGAGCTTGGTGTTGGTGGATATGTCGCTGGTAGATCATTGGAGAAAATCAGCGAGAACCTCGGGCCGGTATTATATAATGTGAAGAAGAAAAAGTGAAGCTTAACATGGAAAACTCAATCAACATTAAAATCGATTTGCCGCAAGATGTGTTGAGCAAGCTGGAAAATGTAATCATCGAGACTGTGAAGAAGACAATTCAGCAGCATGTCGCCGATATCAAAGCAGAGCCAAAAATGTTTACCAGGAAAGAGGCGGCAGCTGCATTGCGAATAACACTTCCAACTCTAAGGGTGTATGAGATTCAAGGTAAATTGCTTCCAAAACGCGCCGGTAAAAGGGTACTGTATAGAAAATTGGATATTGAAAATTTCATTGCCACGCTAAAGCCCTAAGTACACATTTTTTACTAACTTTTGGTTGTCATTCTTCGTATCATGAGCACTAATGTCTCTATAGGAAACATATATGGGTATAAGTCAAAGAAGATGACAGATCATGTTATTGTCAAAGTAATTGACTCTTTCTTTGAGAAATGCCGAATAGAAGTGATTGATCATCGCGGAAACATTCATCAGTTTCCGTTCTTCGAAAAACTTGTCTTAAAAACGGATCTTCGCGACTTTACAAGTCTTGGATCGCAGGATGCTGCTGACAACGACTACGCCCAGCATAGGGAACACTTCTTGCTTCGTATTGAGCTTACGCATCTTCATTTTGCGATCTTACAGAATTTCATCAATAGCCTGCTGAATTCGTTTGGCAAAAGACCAAAGGACCTCTTCTTCAAATCTTTTGGAACTCCTTTCGACTTGGACCAGATTAAGAACACAATCACGATAGACAACAAGCTGGGGAAAAATATTGGCACATCAACTATCATAACTGTCAATTCGATCCTGACTCAGATCCATCAAAAAATGATAGAGCTGTCACTCATGGATGAAATTTCACTCGCCGATTATGCGCCAATTTCCGAGAGATGTCGCAAACTCATACTCAATGAGACGCAAGTTCAGTTATGCCGACTATTTTTAAGCCACCAGCTGGAAATGAGAGACAAACGTGTAAACGATCTCTTCATTAAATATTTTGGCGAGAGCCTTAACGTGTCGGATATCCTGTCCTGCTCAACCATCGATTCTGGTGAACAAAAATTCCTGATCGGCAAGAGAACTGTTGATGAAGCAAATCGCGTCTTGGAAGAATTGCAAAACAAGGCGTTAGCGATTGCCGTAATGAGTGCTAATCAGATTAGGACCACATTGCTTTTTTATCATCTTAATGCAGTTGGCTACGAGGTAGGAGAGTTTTCCGAGCAGGAATTTGTCGAAATCAATGGTGAAACAAATTTTCTTCAGTTGCTGAGTCTACTAGTTCAATCTTCAATTTTTTTTAAGCCGAACCAGATCGCAATTTGCAATGCCTTTTTTCTTAACGATGAGGAAATCACTTTAGATGAACTCGGTAAACAGCTTGGGGTTACCAGGGAAAGGGTCCGTCAAATCAAATGGTCGCTTTACGAAACATTTCCTCAGCTGATCGAGAAAAGTTTTTACCCTTTTTACCTTGCCGAATGTCGCGATCTTCTTCTAAGAGAGGGAGAGACCGACCTTGTCATATTGAGCGGTGAATCGTTGGATAAAATCAACGATGCGAATAATGTCGTATTGGGACGGTTGGGCTACATTGTTTTGTACGAAAGCATTCTCCCGAATCATGAACTAATCGGTCTTGATACAATCAGCACAAATCCGAAACCTAACTTTAACGTGCAAAATCGCTATCTGAATTTGTACTTCGTACATAAGCGGTTTTTTGCATGGATTGACTTTCGCGCCTTCATGGACCATTTATACGATAAATTGTCACGTGCACGGTTCACACAGACACTAACACAAACGGACTTCCTTGTACCTTTTCTCAAGAAAAAAATCGAAGATAAAGGCTCTATCTCCATCCTTGAAAAGATCTTATCGGAGGAATTCGAAATTAAGTTTGAAGATAACCAAGTAATCATTCCCGGCACAAAACAATCCAGCTTATTGCACCTTGAAGCAATTCTGCGAGATGCTGGCCGGCCAATGAAACTGGACGAGATTTACACTTTAGTGTTGACCAATGGTGTTGAACTAGCCAAAAATACCGTCCATGCATATTTGATTGAAAATAAAGACAAGTTTAGTCTGGTTGGCCTCAGCACATTCGCGCATGTGTCGCAAAATATGAAACCCGGCATGCTTGCGGACCTGGTAGAAGAGTATCTGACGCAAGAAGGCAAGCCAAAAAAAATCGACAACATTTTTAAAGAAGTGCAAAAACACAGGAAGACTGTGAGGCAGAATGCCTTGAGATCAAACTGCGCGAACTTACCAAAACGCTTCTTAGTCAAAGGCTCTGTGATCGGGCTGCGCGGACGCGATACAGTTAATGATTTGGAAAAAGCAGATCCACAATATATTTCTCGTGAAGAAAAATGGGAACAGAACTATCGAAATATTGTGGACTTCCTTAAAGGAAAAAGAAGGGTGCCTTCACCTCACCGAGGGACAAGCGAACGCTCGCTCTATAACTTCATATCATTCAATAAAAGAATCTTCAATCGGCTATCAGAAGAACGCCAGAAAAAGATCACAACAATTCTAAAATTGTATCCAGCCAAATCATTCCCGAAATATCTCGACGATGATAATGATGATTGGTCATCTGATCAGAATGATTTCACGTCAAACTATTAGAAGGATTCTGTTATGACATTTAGAAACGTAGGATACAAACTAGTTGGAAGAAAAAGAGCAGATTTCCGAGGGGTGAAAAAAAATAAATTTTGTTCAACTGATTGTTCAACTGCAACATAAAAAAACGCGAAAGCAAATTGCAATCGCGGTTTTCAGAGGTCTCGAGCGGATTCGAACCGCTGTAGAAGCTTTTGCAGAGCTCTGCCTAGCCGCTCGGCCACGAGACCTTATTTTGCTCCGGGGTGCAAGTTCCGGGGTTCTGTTACCTGAAATATCAGACTTTACTTCCAAATCGATCTCCGCTGTAGAAGCTTTTGCAGTCCCGATAGCTATCGGGATGCCTAGCCGCTCGGCCACGAGACCTGGTGAGTTGAAAATTTAAAGTCTAAAGTTTAAAGTTCAGTTTCAAGTTCCAGGTTCCAAGTTTCAAGTTTCTGGTTGAAACCGCACACAAAACTAAAAAAATCAAATTCTGATTTCAACTTTATTAAAAAAGAAACGGTGAGTATTTCATCACCATTTCTCTTTTCTTATTTATGCCCTTAAGCCTCGGGTTGGTTACTCCGGCTTTGGCTCGCTGCCTCCAGACATTTTTTCCTTTAACGCGCTGAGCGCTTCAATGTCGCCCAGGGTTGATTTTTCTGTCTGCTGGTTGATGTTCTGAATCGTTTTGCCCTTCGAAGGAGCTGGCTTCTGTTGCTTCTGCTTCGCAGCTGCAACTTCTTCCTCAACCGACCAGATCGCCTTGTGCGATAATACGATCCTTCTGTCGTCCTTGGAAAACTCGAGAACTTTGAAGTCCAATGAATCGCCAACTTCCGCCTTCGATCCGTCTTCCTTCTGAAGATTCTTCATTGAACAGAAACCTTCGATACCATACGGCAACTCGAGCACTGCGCCTTTATCGTTCTTGTTGATGATCGTTCCTTTGTGAATCGAACCGATCGTAAACACAGTTTCAAATGTATCCCATGGATTCTCTTCCAGGTGCTTATGGCTCAGCGCAAGTCTGCGGTTAGCCGCATCCAGCTCGAGAACCTGAACTTCCATCGTATCGCCCACTTTTACAAACTCCGAAGGATGTTTGATCTTCTTGGTCCAGCTCAGGTCAGATACGTGAACCAACCCGTCGATGCCTTCTTCAAGCTCGATGAACAAACCGAAGTTTGTCAGGTTGCGCACGATTCCTTTATGTTTGGTGCCAACAGCGTACTTGCTGAGAACATCCTGTCTTGTCCATGGATCTTCCGTGAGCTGCTTGATGCCCAATGACATCTTGCGCTCTTCGCGGTCGAGTGTCAGAACAACAGCTTCAACTTCGTCGCCCACTTTCAGGAAGTCCTGAGGATTGCGCAGGTGTTGTGACCAGCTCATTTCGCTCACGTGGATCAGTCCTTCAACGCCCGACTGCAGCTCAAGGAATGCGCCGTAGTCTGCAACGTTCACGATCTTGCCTTTTACTTTCGAACCAACCTGGATTTCGGCAGGCAGGGAATCCCATGGATGAGGCGTCAGTTGCTTCATACCAAGAGAAATTCTCTTCTTGTCACCATCGAAATCAAGTACAACAACTTTCACAGTCTGATCCAGTTTCAATACTTCTTCCGGATGGTTGATCCGACCCCATGAAATGTCGGTGATATGGAGAAGACCATCAACACCACCAAGATCGATGAACACACCGAAGTTTGTCATGTTCTTGATAACGCCTTCCAGTACCTGGCCTTTTTCAAGGTTGGTAAGGATCGCGGCTTTCTGCTGCTCGAGGTCTTTCTCGATCAATACCTTGTGAGATACAACCACGTTGTCATTGGTGTAGTTGATCTTCACAATCTTCACTTCAATTGTTTTGTTAACATAAATATCGAAGTCGCGGATCGGCTTCACGTCGATCTGTGATCCTGGCAAGAATGCTTCAATACCGAATACGTCCACGATAAGACCACCCTTGGTTCTGCGTTTTACAAAACCTTCCACTACTTCGTCATTGTCGAGGGCTTTCTGAACATATTCCCAGCCTTTTACAAGTTTCGCCTTGCGGCGGCTGAGAACAAGCTGCCCCATCGAATCTTCTCTTTCTTCAATGAACAGGTCAACGATATCGCCGATCTTGAGGTTCGGCATGTCTTTGAATTCCGCCAATGGAACAAGTCCGTCAGATTTGAATCCGATGTTCAGGATAACATCGCGATCGTTGATACCCACAACCGCACCTTTCACCACTTCTCCCGTATCAACGGTAGTGACGGTGACGGAGTACAGTTTATTCATTTCCTCACGCTTGTCTTTGGAATAACCTTCGCCGAAGCCTTTGCTTTCAAATGCATCCCAATCGAATTCACCGGGCACCTGCTTGGCGTACAGCGATTTTCTCAGTTCGGTTACGGGAATTGCTTCGCCGGCGATCTCTTCTTCTTCACGCTTGCGTCTTTTCGCAGCTTCAATCGGATCTTCGTCTTCCGTATCGGCAGCTTTCGGTCCCTTAGGTTTGCTGGAAGCCGTGCTTGATGATCCTGCCGCTCTTCTGGGCCGTTGTTCCGGCCCTTTTTGTGCTTTTGCCATAATAGAATTAAGTACCCTTGAAATACATGCAGCAGGCGGGTGATTTGCTGCAAATTTGGTTAAACAACGGCTTTTTTGAACAAAAAGCCCCGCTCGATCGAGCAGGGCTGCAAAGGTAATAATTTGAGATTAATTATCCTATTGAGGTAAATCTTCCGGCTTGAGGGTACCCAGCGCGTAATCCAGCAATATTTTCTGAAACAGGATCCGGTATTTCGCCTGCGCCATGTCGGTTTGCGCCTGGATAAATGTTCTGTTCGCCGTTGCAAAATCGACGAAGCTCGTTACCTCCAGGTTGTAGCGCTCCCGCTCCAGTTCATAGGCCATTTTGGAAGCTTCAAGTCCTGTCAACCCTGCCGCATACGCCTTTTGAACACTCTGAAGATTTTCGTAAGCCCGCAACACATCCGATTTAACAGTGACCTCCCGCAGCTGCCTCTGAGCCTTGGAGTTTTCATAGGCCATTTTCGACTGAATAAAAAGATACCTGTTCTGGAAACCGGAAAAAATCGGAATGTTCAGTGAAACGCCAAATGAGTTCGACCGGTTATCGGTGAAAAACTGGTCATTAAAATTTCTGTATGCCGGGTCACTCGAATCAACGCCTTTCACCTGGTTGTAGGCAGATCCGTTGTTGTAAAACGCATTCAGGCTTGGAAAATAATTTCCCTTATTGGCGCGTACGTTGAACTGTGCCGCCTTCTCATTGTCGCGCGCAAGCCGAAGGTCACTGCGTCGTTGCAATGCGGTTTCGAGCATCTGGTCGAGGTCGATGTTGTCGAGGGCAATCGTATTGATATCCCACGTCGGCTCAACAATGCGCGTCACCAATGTAGGATCAATTCCCAGCGACAGGAACAGGGTGGTTTTGTCATTCACCAAGGTATTTTCAGCCTGCACTACGCGAAGCTCCGCGTTGCTCACCTGGGCCTGCTGATTGTATCCATCGACCGGGGAGCGGCTTCCGACCTTCACGTACTCCTGCACCTGCAACAACACCGTCTTTTGCGCTTCAAGGTTTTCAATTGCGATTTTCAGCAACTCCTGGTCGAGCAACACCTGGAGGTATTGGTTTGAAACGGCGGTGATCACGTCCTGGGTCGTACGATTGACAAGCTCCAGTTGCCCATCCAGCAATGCCGACGACGCCTTTGCTCCGTTCAAAATCGAAAGGCCGTTGAAGATCGGTTGATTGACCGAAAGCGAGGCCTGCGCTCCATTTACCGTGGCATTCACGACCTTGGCTTCCTGCTGGATGAACCTGTTACCATTACTTTGGTAAAGCGACCCACTGATGCCCGCCTGTGGTCCAAGCTGGGCAAACCGGAACGTTTTGAATACTTTGCTGGTAACAAGATTATTCTTCTGACTGATCAGTGTTGCATTATTTTGCAACGCGATCCTTACCGCGTCCTTAAATGTCAGGACGGAATCAACCGTTGCATAAGCTTGCTGCCCCGACGCATACGATGCAGCAACGCTGAAGGCTAAAAGTAAAACGTATCTTGATCTCATAACTCTTAAACTCTTTCTAATACCTGTGTATCCTCTACCACCGCGCCATCCGCCACACGGACGATGCGTTTTCCAAAGCGTGCATTTTCTTCTGAGTGCGTTACCTGTATGATCGTGATGCCCTCGTCATTTAACTTCTGGAAGATCTCCATGATCTGTTTTCCCTGATCGGAATGAAGATTTCCGGTAGGTTCATCGGCAAGCAATAACTTGGGCTGGCCCACAATCGCTCGGGCAATGCCGACGAGCTGTTGCTGGCCTCCGCTGAGCTGTTCCGGGAAAAGATCTTTTTTGGCAACCATGTTAAAGCGGTCAAGCATTTCTGCTACCATGCTCTTGCGCTGGCTTCCGCTTACCCCTTTATACAGCAATGGAGTTTCAATGTTTTCATATACCGTCAGTTCGTCGATGAGGTGGTAAGCTTGAAAAATAAAGCCGATGAAGTTTTTATGCATATCGGATTTCTGCTTTTCCTTCAGCTTATGCACGGGCTGGTCGAAAAAGAAATACTCGCCGGCCGAAGGTTCGTCCAGCATGCCGATGATGTTCATCAGGGTGGATTTACCCGCGCCGCTGGGGCCCATGATGGTCAAAAACTCGCCCTGCTCGACGTCGAGGTTGACTCCTTTTAAGATGAATGTCCGCTGAAAGCGTGAATCGATGTACTTGTCGATATCGCGTAATTTTATCATGTGTAGTAATTAAAAGATAGATACAATACCCGCTCTTGTTATGAGTGTTACCCTCAATTGCCAAGAATGGTGCCAGGGAAATATACGGTCCGAAACGTTAAAAAGGCGAGAAATCAACAAAAAAATACGTTCGGTTATGAAAATAGGTGTCCGAAAGCGAACTAGTTCCTGGTAGCGGTAAGCTGCCATGGATTTGCTAAGATTTTTCATGGGCATGCCGCGCCGCGTACGCTGCCATGCCGGGTCGGCACTCGTCCCGATGATTACCTGATGGCTATCGGGATCGTCAACGGCTTATGTCCATCAGGCTCGGGACGGTCCTATCCGCGCCAGATACTTTTCGCCAATTGTTCCGCCGCATTAGTGTGTAGAAACGTCTGTTTTACTCACACCGGCCTGTATGCCGCACGTCCCCTCTTAATGCTTAATGCCTATACGTTTCATCCATGCCCGGATGCCTTCCGGTTCGTGGGGCCTTTTCTTTTGGTTACTTTCATTTTGGGGAATTAAGGAAAAATAACGCAGATGCGCACGAATGCCAAGAAATTGAAACCTTGTAGAACAATACAACTTTCCCTTATTCAAATCTGGAAAGCTAGTTTAACCTAACACTACTTACGTTAAACATTAAACTGAGCTCTGACCAGTAAACCCGAAATTCGAGCGACCATGAACCATGAACCTCGAACAAACCATGAATCCCTGATTTACCTCGCCGCCCATCAAATTCGCTATGCGTAAAAAAAATTTGCGTTAAATTCGGAAGATCCAATCCAAACCGATTAAACGATCAACAAGAAAAATAACGCCATGAAGAATTTCATTCTGACTCTTTCCCTGCTCGCAATATCATATGCGCTTTTCGCACAACAAACGGTGCAGGAACGGCTGGGCTATCCGAAAAACACGAAGCTGCTCATCATCCATGCCGATGACCTGGGCGTAGCACACTCCGAAAACCTCGCGAGCTTCAAGGCGATGGAGAACGGCGTCGTCAATTCCGCAAGTATCATGATGCCATGTCCGTGGGTTCCCGAAGTAGCTGACTATGCCAGGCAACATCCGCAGGCCGACTTTGGATTACATCTTACCATCACCAGCGAATGGAAACATTACAAGTGGGGTCCGCTGCTTCAGAATGAGGTTAAAAGCCTGTTGACCGATCAAGGCTACCTCACCGATGGGTCGGTAAACCTCGCGGAGACCGCAAAAGTGGAAGAAGTTGAAAAGGAGCTGCGCGCGCAAATCGAGCTCGCCAAACAAATGGGTATCGACATTACGCACCTCGACAGCCACATGGGAATGTTGTTTGCCTCTCCAGCCCTGCTTCAAACGTATATCAAACTCGGACGCGAGCTCAAAGTGCCGGTGCTGCTGCTCAACAATCCGGGACTCATGAACCTGACCAATCTTCTGACAGAGAAAGACGTAGTCGCCGATCGGATCCATATCCTCAGTCCGCCAGATTTTGCAAAGGGCTCGAAAAACTTCTACACGAATGTGCTGAACAATTTGATGTCCGGACTGAATGTGATCTTGTTGCACGCAGCTTTTGACGACAGCGAAATGCAGGCGGTCACCGTCGATCATCCCGACTACGGGGCTGCCTGGAGACAGGCGGACTACGACTTCTTTACCAGTGAAGAATGTAAAAACCTGATCAGGGACAACAATATTCAGCTTGTTACCTGGAGAGCGATCAGGGATAAGTTGCTGAGGTAATTTTGGGAAAATTGAAAATTGAAAGTGGACGGCTGGCATTGACCGCCTGCCAATTTTGAGTGTTTTCAGGGATCCCCTCGATTGCGCCCAAAATTAGAAAGCTTCACACGTACCATGCTGGTCTGCTTCGAAGGAGGCAGGGTTGGCGATATTCACCACAAAGATGCAAAGACGCAAAGGCGCAAAGAAAATGGTAGCCCGGGTGATGATCGGTGACCCTATGCTGAATGGAATAATAGTTGGAGACAAAAAGGTCTGAAAAGGCCGGCAATTTGTTTGTGAGGCTTATTTGATCCAGCGGGGCAGAGACGCTCGCAAGGCTCGCTGCACAAAGGGTAGATGCTGCTAAAGGAGCGACTCTCCCCTTTTGAAACAGTCATCCCGCGCCTGGGAAACATCCTATGAAATGCAAAGCGATCATGGGCGATCCGGACTCCTTGGGAGGCCTCGATTTGCAACTTTTATAAAAGTTCGAAACGTTCGCGCCTGTCGCGTTGCGGCAGTGAATATTGACGTGTTTGTCCTTCGTGGCACGCGGTAATATGAATACTCCAACTTCAAGAGTGGGCCTGTCATGATGAGTACGGACACATTAGGTTCGCTAAAAAATAATCGGGTAAAGAATCACATCGACCCTCCGGTTCATGTGCATTCCCTGCCAGCTGTTGTTGCTGTAGACTGGATTTTCAAGTCCCCAATCTTTGATCGAGATCTTGCGTTCGGGAATGGCGTGTTTTAACAGGAGGTCCTGGACGGCGAGGCTGCGCATTTTTGAAAGCCACTCATTGTATTCTTTACCGCCAATCGGATCGGTGTGACTGATCAGCTGGATATCATATTTTTCCATCGCGTTCGGGATCGAATCCAGCCAATGGTAGAGCTCATCGATCTGGTCGGCGCTGATGAAATAGCTGCCGCCGCCAAAGAAAATGCTTTTGCGGATCTCATCGGGTCTCTGCTGCCCGAACAATGCAACGGGAATAAGAAAGAGCCCATAAAAAACCAGCGATCGCATACACCAATCTACTGAAAGTAACACGCTTCTCCATTTGAAACGGCAAATTTTTTCGCAAGCCAAAAAAGTTAATGCCGCAATCGATATAATTTAACTCCCCCGGGGTGCGGGAGGTTGGGGGTTGTCTAAAGTCTAAAGTTTAAAGTTTAAAGTTTGTCCAAGTTCCAAGTTGTTTGAAGTTTTTGAAGTCTAAAGTTGTTTGAAAGTTGGAGCGTCTGGTTAAAGTGTCAACAACTTCAAACCTTAAATTTTAAACTCTAACCGGTGGCAACCAGCAACGCATTCAGATCGCTGATCGTATTCGCTTCCCGCGCCACTTTGTCCCGCCGCCACCTGGCCATCCTGGGAAATCGCAAGGCAATTCCCGATTTGTGACGGGACGACCTGGCGATGCCTTCGAAGGCGATTTCGAAAACCAGTTCCGGCTTAACACTGCGCACCGGACCAAACCGTTCAACGGTGTTTTGCTTCACCCAACGGTCAACTTCGCGGATCTCCTCGTCGGTTAGTCCGCTGTATGCTTTTGTAAACGGCACCAGCTCATCGCCATCCCAAACGGCAAAAGTATAATCCGTATAAAGATTCGCGCGCCTTCCGTGGCCGCGCATCGCGTATATCATTACGGCGTCTACAGTAAAAGGATCAATTTTCCATTTCCACCAGTCGCCCCTGCGCCTGCCGTTGCGATAAATTGAATTTTTCCTTTTCAGCATAATTCCCTCGCTTAGGAATTCGCGAGAGCGCTTCCGTTCGGCGGCAAGCTCCTCCCATGTATTAAACACCACCAGTTTTGACAAACGAAGCACGGCGCTGTCGTGACAACAAATTTCTTCGAGGATCCTGCGACGCTCCTCCATTGCCGATGTGCGAATATCTTTGCCTTGCCACTCCAGTACGTCGTATGCGACAAACCCGACCGGGACGTCCTTTAATAATTTAGGTGTGATCGACTTTCTGCCGATCCGCGTCTGCAGATGATTGAATGTCAATGGCACATCGCCTTTGAACGGGAGTATCTCGCCATCGATCACAGTTCCTTCCGGCAACAACTTCAGCATGACCTGGTACTCGGGATATTTATCGGTGACAAGCTCCTCGCCGCGGGACCAGACAAATAATTGTCCATCGCGCACGATTACCTGGCCGCGGATACCGTCCCACTTTCTTTCGGCAAACCATTCCTGCGGATCACCCAATGCGACGACATCCTGGTCAAGGGCGTAGGCGAGGTAAAAAGGATACGGTCGTGAAACATGTGTGCCTTCTTCCGAGAAAATCAGTTCGTGAAACGAGTCGATATCGGGGGACCAGTTTCCCATCAGCTTATGTGCAAGAATATTTTCCTTCACGTTGCTGTGCTTTGCCAGAGCCTTTACCATCAGTTGTTGTGATACACCAATCCGGAAACCGCCGGTGATCAGCTTATTAAAAACAAATCGCTCGGACTCATTCAATCGCTTCCACGCCCATAGTATTCTTTCCTTTTTGTCATCCGCGCCGGCGGATTCCAGTGCTTTGATAAAATCGATCCAGTAAGTCAATGAAAAATCCGTCGGTTCAAATTCTTCCGGCAACAGCAGAGTGATTGTTTCAGCCAGGTCCCCGACGACGGTATAACATTCGTAAAACAGCCAGTCTGGAACACCTGACAGCTCATTGGCCCATTGAGCGAGATAGGTGGCATTCACCGTTCGTTTCGGCCGCCGATGTGACAGCAACGCGATCGCCCAAAGCTTATCCTGATCCGAAGCTGCTTCAAAATACGCAACCAGTGCCTTAACCTTCCCAAGTGTTTTCGTAGTCTGGTCGAGTTCCGTAAAAAGTTTGGTAAAAAATTTCATGTTGATTGAATTGGCTTTTGGCCACTGGCCATTGGCAATACCGGCCCCTCAAAAATCGCAAATCGTAGTGAATACTAAATGGAAAATCCCATTTCCATTCGAAGAGATACCTGAATCCTGAGCATGGGATGTGCAGTGGCGAGCAGCGATCTTGGGTGCGCTCCATCGAAAGAGACTCTTCAGTTCGGCGATTAAATCTTTCCACGAGCATTTTCAAATCGTGAGGGAAGGTGTATCGCCGGACGCTGTTCACACAATTCATTCATACGTAAATGATAGCACGAATCCTCCTCATCTACCCGCCAACCCCCTCCGCCATTTCCGCCAGCTCTCCTTCGAATCTCGTCTTCACTTCCTGTGCCTCGATCCCCTGTGTATTCAGCCATTGTGCAAAGATTTCGGTGTAACCATGGGTGACTAAAACTTTTTGAGCTCCGGTTTCGCGGACCGTCATGTTAAGGTCATCCCAGTCGGCGTGATCGGAAAGAACAAAGCCGCGGTCAGCGCCACGTCTCCGTCGTGTTCCGCGCAGCTTCATCCAGCCCGATGCCACCCCAAGGGAATACGGCAAAAACCTCCGGACCCACGGTGAGCCTACTGCTGACGGAGGACAAATGATCAGCGCGCCACGCAGGTCCTCCTTAGCGATGTCATCAGTGACGCGCGGCGCCTCCGGCAACTCGATCCCCTGCTGTCGCATAACCTGGTTGATGGAATCCACCGCCCCGTGGGTAAAGATCTTTCCGATAGAAGGATCAACATGCTTTAGGATCCGCTGACTTTTTCCCAACGTATATCCTGCGATCAGCGAAGCACGACCTTCCTCTTTGTTCTTTAGCCACCATTGATTGATCTCGCCGAAAACGTCCTCCTGTGCTTTCCATTTGTAGATCGGCAAACCAAAAGTTGATTCAGTGATGAACACATTGCATTTCACAGGCTCAAAAGGAGTCGAGATCGCATCGTTTTGTAATTTATAATCGCCGGAAAAAACCCATACCTCGCCCTGGTATTCGACGCGGATCTGCGCCGACCCCGGAATATGACCGGCGGGATGAAACGAAAATTGCACGCCGTTGATCGCCAGAGTTTCCCCGTATTCAAGCGTTTGAATATTATCCTGCAGAAATAACCGGTGTTTGATGACCGGCATCGCTTCTTTGGTGCAGAGGTAATGCTTGTGTCCAATGTAAGCGTGGTCGGAATGGCCGTGACTGATGATAGCTTTATCAACTGGTTTCCATGGATCGAGGTAAACGCCAGCCATTGCGCAAAAAATGCCGCGGTCAGTAAATTGAAGCAAATCCAAGGGTAGTTGTATTACATCTCAAATTAGCGATAAAAACAAATGCCGTGACCGTTGTTTAAATGGCATTTAGCCTTTTACCGAAATTGGCCGGCAAATTCAGTTTAGAGTCTGACGTCTAAAGTCGTTTAAGTTTGAAGTTCCGTTAGCGTTGATCCGCTATCCACCAATCAACCTGGGTTAGTTTCCATGAACGCGGTGCAAAGCCATAATTTGGAAGTCAGTCTTGCCACATAACCATGCATTCCCGAAGCGGACAGATCCTGTCGAATCCAATCAAGCAATCACCATAATCCAATAAATCCGCGATCAATCAACGGCCAACCAAACTACCTTCGCGTTTCCACGATCCCATAAAGAGACAATCAACATGTCGTTGTAATCATTGTCATCAAGATTCTGATATGTTTCTTTGCCGACGAGGTAATTCGCTGTCCATGGGACGGTATTGGAATGACCGATCATTACGACGGTTTTTCCCTTGTGGCTTTCAAGGATTTGCGCCATTGATTCGCTGTTTCGCGGTTCATACGATTGGATGGTGAGGTTCTTCATTTCGGCAATCGGTTGAGCGGTCTCCCGGGTGCGCTTATAATTTGTGGAAAATATTGCGTCCACCTGTGTATCCTTCAGCATCGCAGCTATTTTTTGAGAACGTTCAATTCCCGCAGTATTCAGGGGTGGATCCTTCGTGCCATCGTCGGCTTTCTCGGCATGTCTTAACAGGATAATTGTGCTGACTCCGTGCTCCTGGGAAAATCCGGTGTTCAAGATAAAACATACAAGAATCGCCGGCAGCAAAGATGACTTCATAAACTCTACTGATGTTTTTTCTGGATATCCGCCGGTATTTGACAGCCGCCTTTTCTGCGTGTATCCGCCAGGTGAAAAATCTTCCAGCTGCCGTTTTCCCGGTAAAGGTGAAAGGCATCGACGCCACAGTGGCCGAAGTTTTTGTCACTATAGAAAGCATAGTCACACCAGGCCTGCGCAAAATCACCATCGACCTGAATCTGTAAATTCCATATCTCCTCATACCAGACTTCCTTATGCGGAGTGCCGATCGCCTTCATGAAACCGGCAACAGATTGTTCCCTATGGATTACGGCCTTTCCTGTTTTGTCTTTCACAACCGTTGCTGTTGTAACGTCTTTTGCAAAACACTGGCGCGCCATGGCGCTGTCCCCGAGTTCCATCGCCTTAAAAAGTTTCGCGATCACCTCGGTGACGGTATCTTTGTCATTCTTCTCCTGTGAGAGAACGGAATGATGAAGGCCTACGACCAACAAGAAACTTAAAGCGACAACTCGTCTTTTCATAAAATAAATTTTCAGCAAATTGGCAATTAACCCCTTTCGAGGCGAAAAATATTATGTCAGCGGGGGCACGATTAAATTCCCCAATTATGAAGAAAAATTTTAATTTTAACCCTGCACATCCTGTTGTTATGATTCAAAAGCCTCTTTTTTACCTGATTTTGCTGTTTTTTACCGCCGGTACATCCTGGGCACAAAAGACTGACAGTCTTGAAGCCTTATTGGACAATGTCACAGGTGATAAAAAAGTCAAGACATTAAATGAGTTGTTCCGCGCATATCTTCACACCGACCCGGTCAAAGCACTCGCCTATACGCAGGAGGCGCTGAATCTGGCGACCGAAATTAATGATGAGCGGGGAAAGGCTGCGGCCTACAACAATCTCGGGGTCGCCTACCGCAATCAGGGCGCCCTGGATAAAGCGCTTGAATATTATATCACTTCCATGAAGTTGTATACAACCCTTGACAACAAGGAAGGGATCGCAACCACCAAGAACAACATCGCGAACATATATTCCATCAAAAAGGATTATGCACAGGCGATGCGGTATCTCGAAGAATCTTTCTCTTTATTCACTCAGCTCAAGGACGAGACCAAGATTATTGGCTCGATGAATAACCTCGGCAACCTGTATAGCGATATTCATTTATTCGAAAAAGCTTACAAATATTATTCGGAAGCTTATCAGCTCAGTGAAAAAGCCGGGGTGAAATTTGCGGATCCCCTGATCAACCTCGGTAACATTTACTTTAAACAAAACAATTTTTCAAAGGCGATCGATTTTTACATTCAGGCCCACGAAATAGAGCAAATGAATGATAATAAGCTTGGTATGTTGAATACCGTAACGAACCTCGGAATCACCTATACAAAGGCCAGGCAACCACGCGAAGCGCAGCGTTATCTCGAAGAAGCAAGAAGACTTTCTACTCAACTGCAGGCTTTCTCTTCTCTACCCGCGATCCTCAAAGCCATGGCCGAGAATTATTATAACCAGGGCAAAACGAAGGAGGCATATGAAACGCAGCTGAAGTATGACGAGGAACGCGAAAAGATCTTCGGTGAAGAAAGCAGCCGCAACATTGCGCAGATGGAAATGATCCTCGATTTTCAGGCGAAGGAAAGAGAATTTGAGCTGCTGAAGAAGGAATCCGAAATCCAGTCCCTGGAATTGAAAAACAGCAGGTTGTTTATTATCCTGGTAATCCTTGGGGTGATTGTAATTCTCGCGTTGTTTAACCTGTTCTATCTCGACAGGAAGAAAAAATTGATCAGTTCCTGATTTTTTTGATAATGCAGACCGCGGAAGCCCGTCAAATCCTCCACGACCTTACAAAAAATCCCAGCTTGCTCAGGCATATGCGCACGCTTCAGCTTGTGATGGAGGCGTATGCGGAAAAATACGGCGTGGACAAAGAAGAATGGGGAATTGCGGGGCTCCTTCATGATGCCGATTACGAGGCATTTCCGGAACAGCATCCTGCCGTCATTGTAAAGAAATTACGGGAACTTGGAGAAGAGAATATCGCGTATGCTATTTCGGCGCACTACACAAAATGGAACGTACCGTATATTTCGCTGCTCGACAAAGCCTTGTTGGCGTGTGACGAGTTGACGGGATTTATCGTTGCATGTGCGCAGGTGAGACCCGATGGCATCTCTACCCTGGAGCCCAAATCCGTTATTAAGAAGCTAAAAGATAAAAGCTTCGCCGCCAAAGTAGAACGCGATGAAGTCTACAAAGGTGCCGAGCTTCTTGGGGTGGAGCTATCCGAACACATTGCGTTTATTATTGAGGTCCTTCGCCGCAACAGGGAGGAGCTCGGCGTGTAGTTTAAAATTAAGAGTCCAACGCTTAAACTTGTTTAAAGTTTCTGATTAAAGGGCGCATCTCATTCAAACTCAACTTTCGTTAACACATAGCCCCGGTTACGCAGGGAAACGACGATGATCTTGTTGCCGGGCATTTTAAACTACATTGGACTTTAGACCAGCGTCGGAATTGAAAACGATCCTCCCCATATTGCTCATAACGATTTCAATGACCGCTTACGGCCAGGCTACCGTAGAAATCAAAATATTGGCCCATGATCCCAAAGACAAAATTTATGTAACGACACCCCTGGAGGACGGATCCTACTACTTCAACAACGCCTTCCGTCCGACTGAACCTGACGAACATGGTATTATCCGGAAAACTATTGCGCTGAAAAATCCCGCGTTTCTGATTATCGGTTTCAAAGGCGGGTCGCACCAGGTTTATCTTGAGCCTAATGCAAAAATCAGGGTACGCATCGGCGATGTTGTCGAATTCAAGGGTGACCTGGCAAAGGAAAATGAATTCCTGGCTAGAAGAAAACGTTCCGGTAAGTATCCGCACGCCATGAGCGAGAGTCAGGTGCCGGAGCTTGTCAGGAAACTGATCGATATGGAGCCTGACAGTTTCATCGATACGCTGGATCAGGTGCTCAAATCGGAGTTGAGGCCGCTCGATTCCATGTACAACAATTCGGGACATTACAAGATCTCGACTGCGTTTAAAACAATGGCAGCCATGGATGCGGAATATTATTACCGGATACTGGGAGTTTCCGCCATGGAGCAACGTTATATGAAATATATGTGGCAGTTGTCGCCGGGCGCTGATACAGTGAACGAACAATATGTTAAGGACACCGAAAAGATATGGTTTTACCTTTTCCCTGATTCGTTGATTTCGACGAATGCCAGGTATTCCGACAAATATAATCTGTATCTGCTGAACTATATCCTGCGATATAAAGGTGCTTTTCTCAAGGACCTGGAGTCACGCGATTCAAAAAGATTCAACCTGTTTATAGATGATCTTCGCCTTGGAAATAAATACCTTTCCGAAGGGCCGCGCGAAACGTTTCTCGTTTACTATTTTCTTTACTATCATAATCCGGCGCATTTCAGCCAGGAGCTTCTTGACTACTACCTTACAATAAGAGCGCAGTTTCCGAATTCAGTTTATCTTCCTGTTTTGGCGTCAAAAGCGAAGGAAATTGAAAACGCGCTCGCGCCTGTAATTGAATCTGGAAATGATCCGGCGGTAAGCATCGTCGAAAATTTTCACAGCATAAACAGTTACAAGGAGCTTGTCGCGAACTTCGGAGGCAAGGTTGTTTTCGTCGATATCTGGGCCACCTGGTGCGGACCCTGTATCGAGGAGTTTTCCAATTATCGGCCAATTCATCAGCTTCAAAAGCAGCGAGACGATTTTGTGGTTCTTTACCTTTCGCGCGACCGACCCGAACACGAACAAAGATGGAAGAAATTCATTTATGACAAAAAACTCTTCGGCTACCACATGATCCCCAATCAAAAGCTGCTCATCGATCTGGTGAAACGTATCGGATGGACAGCGATCCCACGATACGCGCTGGTCAATAAAAATGGCGAGCTGGTGAATGTCGACGCGCCGTCACCGCGGCTGGAAAAAAAACTGCTGGCGGAGATCGAAAAACTCTTGCATTGAAAAAGCTGAAAGCCTAATTGTCTTCGATCGACCCACGGAATAACACTTCGCCCGTTCGGGTCCTCGTCGCTTTGCCCTTTCACCCTCTTCGCCCCCTCGTCCCTCGTACCTCCGTCCTCATACCTCGTACTGTCCCTGCCCTGGCATACTTTTTTAATTTGCCCATTTTCATCAGGCTGTAAGTGTTTATTTCTTTCAGAAATAGATCAGTAATTTGAGAAGGAACGATTTTAGTCTGGCGGTTTTTTGATTAAAAGTCTCCGCGTGGGTTTGTTCCGCACAGGTCGTTGAAAAAGAATAGTATTTCGTTATGTTGATTTATAACCACTTTTCCTATGACGGTACTTTATATTGAGGATGATGGAGACTATAGAGACATTTTCAGGGATGCAATTTCAGTTATCGCGCCTCATACGAAATGTTTTTACGCAAATGATGCCAGAGAAGCAAAGGAATTTCTCATTACCAGGGTGGCGCTGGATTACATTTTTCTTGACCTTCATTTGCCGGATCTCAATGGCGAAAGCCTGTTACAGGAAATCAAGAATATAGAGCACCAGAAAAGCGTACCCGTCGTTATGTTTACAACATCCGATAGTGATATCGATATGCTGACATGCAGGAGGCTGGGGGCTTTTGACTTCGTGACAAAAGGACAAAACTTCTCGAGCATTTGTTCCTCGTTGAAAAAATTTCTTTAAAGGTGTAGTTGGCAAATTGTGTTAAATTCGGATTACCTTTTTATCCATACGAAAGGGTCATCACAATTCTTTAGTTCAAAAGCGATAGACAGCGATGTTTATCGCTTTTTGTTTCGCGCATCCGGTAAGAAGTTCACGGGCCTTCTGTCTTTTGCTTTTTAAGATAAATTGTAGAAATCAATTCGCAAGGAACTTAGGTCGCTTTCGATTTTAAGGCTGCTTCGTCGGGCACGAGAATTTTCCCCAGGTAAAGATTACGGGTTATTTAAATAACGCGATCAAAAATCTAATACCTATGCGAACTGTTCATGTGCTTTTTGTTTTATTGTGCCTGGTCGTTGCACAAATGTCTCTGATGCAATGTGAATCCCCAAAGAAGGCTGTACGGGAACAAGATGATCAATCTGGAAAAGAGGGATCATGGAACGCTGACATCGAAGAGAATGCCGCCGACATGATGGAAAAAGGACGCGCGGTTTTTCGTTTTGAAACTTTTGGAGATGAGGCTTTCTGGACTGACAAGTTACAGCTTCATAAGGCGATTGCGGATAAAGACGCAGGCGGCTTAGGTGAAGGATTATCGCCAAAAGCAGCGTTGGATGCCGGGCTGAAAGTGGATATCGATGTGTTGCCGAAGTTTGCAAAGGAAGCCGTTGCGGAAGGGAAACTTTTGAATGATGTGGACTTTACGCTGACGCTGCTCAAACTAAATGCTGTCGTTGGTGTTATTGCAAAATTTGACGGCAACAATTTGAAATCGATCGGACTTACCTGCGCGGTTTGTCATTCGACAGTGGATAGTAATACGGGTATTGGAAAACGGTTGGATGGATGGCCTAACCAGGATCTGAATGTGGGGGCTATTATTTCCATGGCCCCGGACCTGACCGTCTTTACGGAAATGCTGGGCACGGACGTTGAATCCCTGAAAAAAGTGCTTAAGAGTTGGGGCCCGGGTAAATTCGATGCCGAACTGAATTTAGATGGAAAAGCGATGCGCCCGGATGGAAAACCAGCCGCTACTTTAATTCCGGAAGCATTCGGACATGCGGGACACAATCTCCATACATGGACCGGCGGATGGGGCAACGTTACGTACTGGAATGCTTATGTGGCGAATCTTGAGCTGGCCGGTCAGGGAAACTTCCGCGATCCCAGACTATTGAACGCGGAGCAATATCCAATCGCTGCAAAGATGGGATTTGGAAATAAGCGCCCTCCCGGCGAAGACAAAGTCAGTGACAAGCTTGCCGCCTTGCAATTTTATCAGCTAGCGATTCCGGCGCCCAAAGCGCCAAAGGGATCCTACAACGAGGAGGCGGCCGGTCGCGGTAAAAACATATTTAATCAGAAAGCGCAATGTGCGACTTGCCATGTGCCGCCTCTTTTCACAGAACCCGGATGGAATACACATAAACCGGAAGAGATAGGTATCGATGATTTTCAGGCAAACCGGTCACCGGAAAAGACATATGTTACGCAGGGTTTGAAAGGCATATGGATACGAAAAAGAGGATTCTATCACGACGGAAGGTTTCCGGCTTTGCTGGATGTCGTAAATCACTATAACGGCTTCAAGCGACTGAATCTTACCGAAGCTGAGAAGAACGACCTCGTCGAATATCTAAAATCACTTTAATCGTTTTTCCAAAGTTGACCCGGCCCACAACCGCTGTCAGCCTGAAAGTGAGCGTATGTTTAAAGCGTGCTGATGAATGGTCGGGACGCTTTTTTGCGTTATTGCGAAAAACGCCGTCAAAAATGCCTTAGCATTTCAATTGCCCAAAAATATCCCGGGTTCAATTTTACCGCCTCTTCGAAATTTGATTTCGATCTGGTCAGGTCACCGATCAATCCGTATCCGTCGCCCAGATCGAAATAGACTTCTGACACATCCGGAAACGCCTCGCGATTCGCTTCGTAAACTGCAATGGCCTCTTTATGCCTGCCTTCCAGAGCAAGCATTGTTCCGACGGTTGACAAAACATTCCTATCAATTGATTCAGCGGCCTTTATGGATCTGAATGTTTCAAGGCCTTTCGCCAGACCTTGTTCCTGGATGACTTTATAAATTTTCGCCTGAGGTGAATCCTGATTTCGCAGGCGATTTGCCCAATTGGGTGCTTGTGGTTGTTTTCCCAAAATGCTGAAATCAATCGTGACCTCATTAGCCACTGCAGTGATGCCTTCCTTGATTCCGCTCCAGTTTTTACCTTCAACACCATAGGTGGTACGATCCAGTGTCGTTGATCCCGCAAAGATCACCTGTAAATCCTGGCGAACATCTTTCATGACCGCTGACGGATTTTCCATTTTGAGCACAACCTCTTTTGTAACGCCTTTGATCGTGAGATCTCCGGTCAGCTCAAACCCGTTGTTGACTTTCTTTACACCCTTGCTCGAGAATGTTATCAATGGAAATTGTTTGGAATCGAACCAGTTGTCGGATTTCAGATCGCTATCCCTGAAATCATTATCGGTGTCGATGCTTTCCGTTTTTATTCCCAGGGAGACAGAAAGGCTCTCTGGATGTTTTTCATCGTAATATATCATTCCCAAAAATCCGCGAATCGACCTTTCATTTTTGCATATCCCATATACCTGATCGAAAACTCGATAAAGGAATGGCTCCTGTCGATTGGAAAAAATTGGTCGAAGTCGATCGGCTTTTGCCCGAAAGAAGAAATGCTGATCAGCGAGAGAAGTAGAATTTGCTTCATAACCTCGGAGTTTTCGGTATCAGAGTAAATCTAACAATTTCCAATGCCAAATGGCATCCCCATAGGAACGTGATTTTTGCCGTCCATACCTGCAAATCGATAAATTTATTTGATCATGGAGTCCATCGTCACCTCACGTGTAAACCCGTTTTAAAAATGTTTTTGCAAGAGACTTAAACGGCAGATGAAAAATGAGCGTCTTCTGCGCGGTGCTTATGCATTTGGTATTCTGCCGGCTCTTGACTAAATTATAGTAGATACCCTCCAATCACTCACATTCTAAATTGTTTCAAAATGAGAGCCCCACGCTTATTATGGATCATGGTCCTGCTATGCCCCTTGCACACCCTTGTTGGGCAGCCATCCGACACCACGGATTTTTATGTACTGAGCCTTGAGGAATTGATGAACATTCCTGTCACGACAGCCTCAAAATTTGAGCAAACCGTCAAGGATGCCCCCAGCGCGGTGTCGCTGATCACACGTGATCAGATCCTCAAATATGGCTGGCTGAGCGGCAGCGAGGTGCTTTTTCGCCTCCCGGGATTTTCTGTTTCGCAGGACTATGACCGGGCCACCGTAAGTTCCCGTGGAGTTTACGAAGGATGGAACAATAACCACATGCTGATACTGGTCGATGGTATTCCGATGAATGACAACATGTATGGTAGTGCCTTTACATGGGAGATCACACCGATGGTATTTACCCGATCCATGGAGGTTATCCGAGGGCCAGGATCAGCCCTTTATGGCTCAAACGCGACAAACGGTGTGATCTCCTACAATACCCTGTCGGCGAAGGACCTGACAAAAAAAGCTGAGCTGCGGTACAGGGTCGGGAACAATAAAACCAGGATATTCGACATCCTGGCAGGCCATGAAACGGAATTCATTTCTTTTGTGACTGCCTTTAATTTCTTTGAATCGGATGGAGACTCGTACCAAAGCCTTGATGCAGTTGGTTCTCAAAAATCTAACATCAATCAAGCAAGATCGAGTTTTTATTTTTTTAACAAGATTGAAGCAAAAGGGAAAATGGAGGGACTGTCTTTTCAGTACCACGAACAAGCGTGGAATTTTTCAACCGGCCATGGATGGTTGTTTGCGGTACCGGATAAGCCTGAAAACATGAATGAAAATAGAAGAATGGTTTCTCTTCGGTATAAAACGCCGGATAGGGCAAAGAAAATTCAATACGAGTTTCTGATGCGCTATCAGCGACACGGCGTTGACTGGAACGTGAGGTTATTCCCTGACGATACGCCCGGATATCCTTTTGGCATTACCGAACTTCTCAAAACGCACACATCCGACATTTTTTCCAGGGTACAGGCGAGTTATTCGCCGGGGAAAGGTTCCATGTTGCTCGGTGGTATTGAAAATTCTGTCTTGACGTACAGCGGAGATGACCTGCACATCAGCAACGTGAACTTACATACCGATTTTTCGCCAACAGATAATAATGAACTAATTGACGTGGGAGACTATTTTGCGTGGCTAGGCTCCAATCCTTTTGTCAACACCGGCGTTTTTCTTCAATTCTCATCACCGAAAATTGCAGAGAAGGTTGCTGCAACTTTGGGGTTGCGATATGATTATTCATTCTTCGATTTTAACGCGGTGGATGCTTCGGGTACTGAGAGCAAGTCGTACGATAAGCTGAGTCCCAGGTTAAGTCTTGTTTTCACTCCAAATGAAAAATTGAGCGTTAAACTGATGGCTGGAAGAGCGTTCAGAACGCCATCTGTCTCGGAACTTTTCGGGTCGAATACATTTCTTCTGGCCTCAAATATCCGGAAGCTGCAGCCTGAGGTGGTCACTACATTCGAGTTTGCTTCCGACTATTCAGTATCAAGCAATGTCAACTGGCGTCTGAATATCTTCCGAACGTCATTCAATGACCAGATCGCTTACAGTGTTTCAAATTTTAATCTGAGCACGAATCTATATTCGCTTACTACGTTTGGAATTGAAAATGAAGTCGCATTCAAAATTGGCAAAATCGACGGGTTTGTCAACTACTCGTTTGCAGAGCGGGAGGATGAAAAAATCGTCGATCCGATAATCAGTGTTAGTAAGACTACGCTTACCTGGGTCCCACAACACCTTGCGAATATCGGGGTGAAGTACGGGTTCGGCAGAGGCTACGTTTCCGCGCAAAGCCATTATCAGGGTGCCGTCAACCGAAGAGCCTCCGATACCGATGACGCGTCCAACGAGATCCGCGGAGCAGGCGTGGACAGCTGGGCGACTTTTGATTTGCGCGCCGCATATCACGTCTCCGAGAACGTGGAGATCGGCTTGTTTGGAACAAACCTGGGTGATCAAAAAGGGAAGTTGATCAAGAATAACCTTTATGCATTCGATTATCAGATTCCGGGACGGACTTTCTTCCTGGATTTCCGGGTCATGTTTTGAATTTTATTAACTGACTGCCTTGAATATTGTAAAAGGAGCGTGCATAAGACGCTATGTCATTGGAATAATCGGTATCCTTTTTTGGTCAGGCGCCCAGGCGCAGATAGATTCCCTGCTGACCCGATACCGCAATGCCGGCAACGACTTCCTGAAAGCCGAGTTGCAGCTTCAGATTGCATGGTATTACCAAACTGAAGAAGACTATGGAAAGGCGATAGCCTATTACAGGGAAGCGCTGGTATTTTCAAAAGACAGCTCCTCAGCGAATCCGGTTCCCGTGCTGAGAAATATTGCTTTTTGTTACCGGGAACTTGGCGATCTGGACAACGAGACCCAAATCCTTGAGGACATCGTATCGCGAATAAGGAATGATCCTCAACAGCGGAATTTGCTGCACCGCACATTGCAACAGTTGTCCACGCTGCACATTCAAAAGAAGGACTATCAAAGAGCGATTCTTTATAATGAAGAGATCCTCGGCCTGGCAAAAAGCAGCGACGATTATGTTTCGATAACCCAGGCTTATAACAACCTCGGATACATTTATCACCTGTTAAAGGAACCCGGCGTGTCGGCGGAGCATTTCAACAAGAGCTACAATACGGTCAAAGAAAGAAATGTTCGGTTAAGCGAAGACGATCGCGCCAACATTCTCATCAATTTCGGTGTCGTCAACGCCAACATGGGGAGCCTGGACGAGGCGCAGCGTTTTTTTCTCGACGCATATGAGATCCGAAAGCAACAAAACAACCCCATTAAGATCGCGCAGAGTCTGAATTACCTTGCGACCTACGATTTTATTCAGGGTAAAACCGAAACGGCACTCGCGCAGGTGGAGGAGGCAATCCGGATGCTTAAGGATGTCTCTTCGGGAGATGAGCAGGAATTGATCTTAAGTGGCAGCTATAAGCTCATGTCGGAGATCATGTTTCGAAAAAATGATCTTCAGTCATTTAAAAAATTCAATGACCTTTTCACCCGTCAGCAGGATCAGATCATTCAAAAAGAGCGGAGGAAAAACAAGCTGTTGGTTGACAGGCAGCTGGAAGCGGAACGCACGCGGAATGAAATTCACAGGTTGCTGGCGGAGCAGGAAAAGAGCCGGCTACGTCTTGCGCAGGCAACGCTGGAACAGGATAAGAAAGAGCAGGAGCTGCAGCTTCGTAACACCGAGCTGGCAGTGCTGAAAAAGGAAAATGAGTTGAAGGAGCAGCAATACCTTAACAAGGAGCTTGAAAACCGGCAGATGCAGCAAATTGTCGATCTGCTCAGACAACGTTCCATGGCAATGGAACAACAACAAAAAATCGGATTGCTCGAAAAAGAAAAGCAGCTCCAGCAAATGCAGATTGCAGCACGAAATAAAGAGATTGAGCAGTTGGAATACAGTCAGCTTCAGGACCGCAGGATCAGGAATTATAACTTTGCAATCAGCGGTCTGCTGCTGCTTTTACTTTCCATAGCCTTCAAACTCTATTTATACCGGAACAAAAAGAACAGGACCCTCATGCAGCAGAATACAATGATCAGCAGGATGAATCATGAAATAAGCGTTCAAAATGAAGAGTTGATTTCCATCAACGAGCAATTGAATGAAAGAACCCATGAGTTGCACACGCAGAACGAGAAGATGGAGCAGGCTCAGCAGATCATCCATGACCAGAATCATAAACTTAAAACGTACAACCGCAATCTTGAAGAGGAGGTGGAGCGAAGAACCCGTGAGATCAACGCAACAAACAATCAGCTGATCGAGTCGAATTCACAGATGGAAAAATTTACCTATGCCATTTCCCACAACCTCCGGGCGCCGATCGCCAGATTGCTTGGATTGATCAATATCATGCCGTATGCGGTATCGGAGGACGACAGTAAAATAATTATTTCCCGGATAAAGGAAAGTTCCCTGCACCTTGATGAAGTCATAAGGGATCTTAGCATGATCCTCGAAATAAGATCTCACCGCCAACAATATGTCGAGAGCGTTAACCTCCAGGAAAGACTTGAAAAAACGCTCCTGTCGCATGAAGATACCATCAGGGCGAGCAGCGCCGAGATTTCAGTCGACCTTCAGGTTTCCAAAATTTCCACCATTCCGGCATACGTTGACAGTATTCTGTACAATCTTATCAGCAATTCTCTGAAATTTCAACGTCCGGGAAGACCTTGTTCCATCAATATCAGCACGAGGCAAACAGGCGGTTCGATCATTCTTTGTGTCTCCGATAATGGCATCGGCATGGACCTGATGCAGGTCGGCAATAAGTTGTTCGGTTTGTACAAAAGGTTTCATATTGAAAGTGAAGGAAAGGGGCTGGGACTTTATCTCGTAAAATCACACGTAGACGCCCTGGACGGAAGAATCGAGGTTGAAAGTGCGATTGATGTCGGGACCTCGATCAGAATTTTTTTCCCCCTGAAGAAAATATCTGCTCAATTGAATCAATCGGATAATGTCGTTCGGAATTGAAATCATTTCCCTGTCCTGAATTCCTGCACCCGTTGATCCGTTTTGCGCTGAAAGCCCGGGCGTTCCTTGGCCGGGTGGTGAGGAATTGCGCCGTCACCGATACTAAGATTGTTTTGATGGACCTTTTTTTTGCGCGGACATATACCGGCGATGCCCTAAAAATAGTTAGCTTTCTTCGTGATCCATACGTTGTTGGAAAAATGATAAGAAAAGAGCTGGCCAGAATAGTTGAAGAGCGAAAAAGCTTTCGCGGCACTTTTGTCCGTTATGGGTTTAAGAGCGGGTGGAGAGGCAGGAGACAGGAAACAGTTTTGCTCAGGGATATTTATGAAACGGAGACTGGGACGAAGATCACTGACCACCTTTGGTTCAACCTCACCAAACAGTTTGAAAGCCTGCAATTATCGGAGGGCGACCGGATCGAATTTGATGCGAGGGCGAAAGCGTATGTAAAAGGATATGTAAATAACAGAGGGGCGATTGATCAAAGAAAAATTGATTACAAATTGAGTCATCCAACGAGCATCCGGAAAGCGAAGTGACCGGCATGTTTTTCCAGGTGGATTTGTTGGCTCGTGTATTGCCGGTCTACGTGGCTTTTATACGCAGGGATGACTGCCGCACGATCAGTTGGTGACGGAGCACAAGTGTGTTAAGATTTGGGGCCGGGGAGTTGTTTATGGCATGGATCAATGTTGACGCGGCGATTTCGCCCATCTCATGTCCGGGATAATTTATGGTGGTAAGATTTGGCTCGATGATCCGCGAAATCGGGTCGTTATTGAATCCGGCCACCGCGATATCTTCCGGAACGCGAATGCCGGACTGTTTTAGTTCCTGGATGCATGCCACGGCGGACGTGTCGTTGGCTGCGAAAATTCCGTCTGGTCTTTCGCTCATCTGTAGTGCCCGCTTCGCCGCATCCACGCCGGCAGCTTCATTGAGACTATTGACAATGACCAGACTTTCATCGAAAGAAATTCCTTTTTCCGCAAGGGCTGTTTTGTATCCTTTCAGGCGGTCAGCGTACACGTTGCGTTTCAGGTTGCCACCGATGTACAGGATCCGTTTGCAATCCTGGCTGAGAAGATGAGCCACTGCATCATACCCGGCTTTTTCATTGTCGATAAGGATGTTTGTGCAGTTGGGATGTGCCACCACGCGATCGAAAAATATTACCGGAATTTGTTTTTTGAGCAGCGCATTGAAGTGGTTAATGTTTTCTGTATCGTATGCAAGCGAAGCCAATAAACCGTCGACGCGGCTGTTGTACATGGTATTGGCACTGGCAATCTCTCTTTCAAATTTTTCCTGGGACTGGCTGATGATCAGGTTATAACCTTTTTCGTTCGCGACTTTTTCCATTCCCGAGATCACCGTGGACATAAAATAACTGTCAAGCCGGGGGATGATAATTCCGATCGTGTTGGTTTTGCGGGAGCGGAGGTTACCCGCAAACAGGTTGTGTCGATAACCCATTTTCGCGGCGGTGTCCTTGATTTTTTTCCGCGTATCCTTTTTGATGGCGGGATGATCCTTTAGTCCACGGCTGATAGTCGCCGGCGATAAATCCAGCTTCTTGGCTATGTCGTAGATCGTAACTTCCCTGGACGCGTCCATCTTGCAATCGCTTACACGTTCAAATACGATCTAAAAATACATAAATATGACTATATCATCGCCGAAGATTGCAATCGGTTGCAATTTTTTATTAGTTTAGGTCGACTTTAAAGGATATAATGCTAAGACTGCCTTTTTGTTTTAAAGGAAGGATGCAAATCAGGCTTTTAGGACTCCTTATATTAATAGGAGTCCCGGGTGATTCAGTCGCCCAAATCGCCACTGGTAAATGCAAATTCCTGGGAAACATCATCGCTTCCACTACACCCGCCGATTTCACACTTTATTGGAATCAGGTTACCCCCGAAAACGCGGGCAAATGGGGTTCGGTGGAACGGTCCCGCGACGTTATGGACTGGACCGAACTCGATAACGCATATAATACCGCCATCAATAATGGTTTTCTTTTCAAGCTTCACACGCTGGTCTGGGGCAATCAGCAGCCCGAATGGATCTCATCGCTAAGCGCCGCGGAACAAAAAGAAGAAGTAGAGGAATGGATCCAGCTCGTATGCGAACGTTATCCGGAAACTGATTTCATCGATGTGGTCAACGAGCCGTTGCATGCACCTCCTTCTTATAAGGACGCTCTGGGAGGAAACGGTCTCACGGGCTGGAATTGGGTGGTATGGACGTTCGAAAAGGCGCGACAATATTGTCCGAACGCCAAACTGTTTCTCAACGATTATAATGTCATCAGCAACAACGCCGCGACAAACTCCTATTTGCAAATAATAAACCTTTTAGAAAGCAAAGGACTCCTTGACGGCATCGGCGAGCAGGGTCATTTCCTTGAGTCTGCACCGTTGTCAACTTTGCAAGCGAATCTCGATAAGTTGGCTGCAACGGAATTGCCAATACACATCTCGGAGTTTGATGTTAATATTGCCGATGACACACAGCAGAAAAATAAGTATGAAGAACTCTTCGCAGCGCTCTGGAATAATGATGCGGTGGAAGGCATTACCCTTTGGGGTTACAGACAAGGCCAGATATGGCGAGAAAATGCATATCTCATCCGCTCCGCTGGCACACTCCGGCCTGCATTCACCTGGTTGGCAGGTTATGTTGGCAATACCGCTGTTTCATGCGAACCTGTGGCTACACTGGAAGCACAGGATCCGATATACGATGTGTTTCCAAATCCGTCATCCGGAGGGCAGTTTTCTGTAACGATTTCTTTGCCGGGCTACAACCTGGAGATTATTGATGTTAGGGGCAAGGTTGCTCATCGCATTGAAAAGATCAGCGTGGGTGTTCACACCGTTGTCACGGGATTAGGTCCCGGGGCTTACATCCTGAAATTGTCCGGTCGCAACGGGAAACATTTCGCAAAAATAATAACCTATTAAAAAAGTCTCGCCTTCTCGTCGATGGGAGTGAAGGATCGAAATTGAATTGAAATCATGTATCAGTCGAAAATCGGGAAATAAATGCAATCCAATCTAACATACCGCAAGCACGCGATATTCGTCACGCTGTTTTGTTTTTTCTGCTTTTGTTCCCTTGCCCAGGACCGTGAAAAGGGATTGAAAGATTACTATCGCGACTACTTTTCCGTCGGGGCAGCGGTGTCGCCAAAAGTCCTGACCACGGAGGAGTCATCGTTAGTCGTTCAACACTTCAACAGCCTGACGGCGGAAAATGCCATGAAGAGCAAACCGATTCATCCGGACGAGGATCGATTCTTCTGGAAGGACGCCGATTCGATTGTCGCCTTTGCCGGTCGTCATAACATGAGGGTCCGTGGCCACACGCTTGTATGGCATAACCAGGCGCCCGGGTGGCTCTTTGTCGATGAACAGGGTGCGCCAGTCTCGAAAGATCTTTTGCTTTCAAGATTACGGACGCATATTCATACCGTTGTAAATCGTTACAAGGGAAAGATCTACGCATGGGACGTGGTGAACGAAGCCGTTTCAGATTCTCCCGACGAATACCTTCGCAAATCACCCCTGCTGGAAATCTGTGGCGAAGCGTACATCGCGAAGGCCTTTCAATGGGCTCATGAAGCCGACCCCGGCGCGCTTTTATTTTATAACGACTATAATGAAATCGATCCCGTGAAAAGGAAAAAGATCATCCGGCTCCTGCAACAATTGAAAAAGGACGGAGTTCCCGTTCACGGGGTAGGACTTCAGGGACACTGGGCACTGAATGAACCGACGCGGGAGCAACTTGAAAAGACGCTGACCGATTTTGCAGGGGTTGGCCTCGACATTCAAATTACGGAGCTGGATGTTTCGGTTTATCCGAAGGAACACGCGCGCCGTGAGCGGACCGCCACTGACACTGAAACAGCCTACACGCCGGAAAAGGAACTTAAACAAACTGAAGTTTATAAAATGCTTTTTGAAGTTTTCCGGAAGTACCGGGATCAAATATCTTCCGTGACTTTCTGGAATGTTTCGGATCGCCATAGCTGGCTGGATAATTTTCCGGTGACGAACCGTAAAGATTACCCCCTGTTGTTCGATCAAAACCTGCAACCAAAAAAAGCCTATTGGGAAGTAATACGTTTTTGATTTTTGTTTCTGACAATGGAGTCACTTACTTTTCCCGTTGAAATTCGTGACATGAAAAAATACGTTCTGCTGATCGTGGTCCTTGGTCTGTCGTTGGGGACTCACCGCCTCGGTGCCGACACCGGCTATGACCTCTGGTTAAGGTACGATCAGATCACTGACCGATCCGTTCTTCATCGATACAGGACAATGTTGAAAAGTTTTGCTGTGGCGGGATCTTCTTCAACTGTCAAAATTATTCGAACGGAACTGGACACGGGTCTTCTGGGATTGCTTGGCCAGTCCGTAACGAGTTTATCAACATTCGGGCAGGCCAGTATAATCGTAGCCGTACATACGGATCCGGTTATCAAAGCGCGCGAAAAAAAATTTAATGATCATGTTGAAAACATCGGACGTGACGGGTTTGTGATCGTTACGCATACCACCGCCGGATCCTCCACGATCATTATTACCGGAAAAACGGAGACTGGCCTATTATACGGTACTTTTCATTTTTTAAAGCTTCTTCAGACCTGCAAGGATATCCGGTCCCTTGAAATTGCAGAATCTCCAAGAGTAAAATTCCGGATTCTCAATCACTGGGATAATCTTGACCGAACAGTTGAACGCGGATACGCAGGCTTTTCTATTTGGGACTGGCACAAGCTTCCGGAATACATTGATAATCGGTATCTCGATTATGCGAGGGCAAATGCTTCCATCGGTATCAATGGCACGGTTCTCACAAACGTAAATGCCAATGCGATCATCCTCACATCTCAGTATCTGGAGAAGGTCAGGGCACTGGCGGATGTTTTCCGGCCATACGGCATAAAAGTGTACCTGACGGCCCGGTTCAGTGCTCCGGTGGAGATTGGCGGTTTGAAAACTGCCGATCCGCTGAATGAAGAGGTCAGAGCGTGGTGGCAGGAAAAAGTGAAAGAGATTTACAAATATGTTCCCGATTTCGGGGGGATGCTCGTCAAGGCAAATTCGGAAGGTCAGCCCGGGCCTCAGAATTACGGAGCGTCCCACGCCGATGGCGCAAACATGTTGGCTGATGCGCTCAATCCGTATGGTGGAATTGTGATGTGGAGAGCGTTTGTGTATGATAACAACGTTCCGGTCGATAGAACGAAACAGGCATACAATGAATTCAAGCCGCTTGATGGAAAATTTCGCGATAACGTCATCATTCAGGTAAAAAATGGTCCACTGGATTTTCAACCGCGCGAACCGTTTCATCCCTTGTTTGGCGCGATGCCGAAGACCCCCGTTATGCCTGAATTCCAAATCACCCAGGAATATCTCGGTTTCAGTACCCACCTTGTTTATCTGGCCACACTATTTAAAGAGTGCCTCGAAGCAGATACTTATTCAAAAGGAAAAGGGTCATCGGTTGCACGCGTCATGGACGGGACCCTGTTCCGTCATTCGTTGTCGGCTGTTGCCGGAGTCGCAAATATTGGTACCGACATCAACTGGACCGGCCATCAGTTCGGCCAGGCCAACTGGTATGCCTTCGGCAGGCTTGCCTGGGATCATCAACTTTCTGCGGAAGCGATTGCGGACGAATGGATCAGAATGACATTTTCCAATGAGCAAGCGGTAATTGAAACGATTCGGTCGATGATGCGTCATTCACATGAAACGGCTGTCTCTTATATGACACCCCTTGGCCTTCACCACATCATGGGCTACAACCATCATTATGGGCCCGGGCCCTGGGTAAAAGATAAGCCACGTCTGGATTGGACTTCAGTCTACTACCATCGCGCAGATAGTCTCGGCGTTGGATTCGACCGCTCGGTCTCCGGAAGCAACGCACTCGAGCAGTATCATCCCGAAGTGCAAAAGCTTTACGCATTCGACGTATGTCCGGATAAACTTCTGTTGTGGTTTTATCATGTGCCGTGGAATTTTAAAATGAAGTCCGGAGAGACTTTATGGGACGAGCTTTGCATCCGGTATTACCAGGGAGTTGAATCAGTTGGAGAGATGCAGCGGAAATGGGAAAGTTTGAAAGGAAGAATTGATCCAGACAGGTTCGATCAGGTGAAATCGTTTCTTGCAATCCAGCGAAAGGAGGCCGAGTTATGGCGCGACGCATGTGTGCTTTACTTCCAGACGTTTTCAAACAAACCGATCCCGGCGAAATTTAATAGACCCGAAAAACCCCTCGAATATTATCAGCGTCTTTCATTTCCCTATGCGCCAGGAATCCGGCCACAGTGGTAAATGCGATCCACCCAATCCTCATCATGAAACAACAAAAAATAAATTTTTGACAATATGCGAACAAAAAGACACAGCCATCCTCGAATCGGAACTATCATAGGAACCGGTTATTGGAACCTTTTTCGGCTGTCGTTCCTTTATGGTTTTTCTATCGCGGTCCTCTCTTGCCAGACGCGAACGCAATCTGATAAGGCAGTGGGGCCAAATGATGAAAGCCAATTATTCAACGGCCGTAAACCGATCTCGCAACCTCTTGTAAAAGATCTTTACACGGCAGATCCTTCCGCTCATGTGTTCAATGGTAAAATTTACATCTATCCGTCCCATGACGTAGAATCCGGTATAAAGGAAAATGACCTGGGCGATCATTTCAACATGAAGGATTACCATGTGTACTCGATGGAATCTCCGGACGACGCGGCTACCGACCACGGTGTGGCCATCGATATCAATGACATTCCCTGGGCAGGAAAGCAACTTTGGGCGCCGGACGTCGCGTTTAAGGATGGAACGTATTACCTGTATTTTCCGGCCAAAGATAAAAATGGTGTGTTTCGGATCGGTGTCGCGAGGAGTAATTCACCAACGGGTCCCTTCAAAGCGGAGCCGCAGCCGATTAGTAACAGCTATAGCATCGATCCTTGCGTGTTCAAAGACGACGATGGAAAATACTACATGTATTTCGGAGGTATTTGGGGTGGACAATTGCAGCGCTGGCGTTCCGGAACTTATGACAGCGCGGGCGCGGAACCTGCACCAACGGAATCGGCTATGGGTCCAAGGATAGTTCGGTTGTCAGATTCGATGACGCAATTTGCAGAACCTGTCAGAGAAGTTAGCATTCTCGATGAATCCGGTAGCCCATTGTTGGCAAAGGATAACGCAAGGCGGTTTTTCGAAGCCCCGTGGTTGCATAAGTATAAAGGAAAGTACTACCTCTCTTATTCCACAGGCGATACGCACCTGATCTGTTACGCGATCGGCGACAGCCCATATGGTCCGTTTACTTATAAAGGGATCGTTCTTAAACCTGTCCTCGGCTGGACGAACCATCACTCTATTATTGAGTTCAATGGAAAATGGTATTTGTTTTATCACGACAGCACATTATCGGGAGGTAAAACCCACTTACGAAATATTAAGGTGACTGAGCTGACTTATGAGCCCGATGGGTCGATCCGGCCGATCGATCCTTATGTGGAATAGTTTAATTGCATCCCGACATGAGATCAAAGTTTTTACGGGTCGCGATATTTACCTGTTTTGCCAGAAGGTAGCTAGTCACATAAGACTTCCAAGGTTACTAAGCGACAATCCTGGGCCTCAAAGAGATGCCGGGATAATTTTTTTGAGTGGTTATCAGCATGTGCTGGGCGGACAATCCGGCCGGGGGAGCCTTTATAATACGAAAGAACTTCCGGCAATGCCTTTTCAGGTCTTCAGGACGAAATGACTTCAAAAAGAACTCATCTTTTTTCTAACTTGATAGCCGGGGTTGTAAAAATAAAAGCAGATCGCTGAATGACATTATCTTTGAAGGCTCGAACAATTACCGGGGTACAAGTTAACCGCCGACTGATTATAAATTTTGTATTTCCGTTAGGTCTTCTCGCTGCGTGTACGTCTGAGGAAAAAACGCAATTCACAAAACTTGACGAAGCCTCAACCGGTATTGGTTTTGTGAACGAGAACCATGAAACCGAAAGGAGCAACATTTTAACCTATGAATATTTTTACAACGGTGGTGGTGTTGCGTTGGGGGATATCAACAACGATGGCCTGCTCGATATATATTTTTCCTCGACAATTTATGAGAATAAACTCTACCTGAACAAAGGGGACCTGACCTTTGAAGATATCACCGCGGCATCTGGTACCGCGTGTACGGTTGGATGGAAAACCGGAGTCAATATGGTTGATCTCAATTCAGACGGGCTTCTGGATATTTATGTATGCCGTTCCGCCAGTCCTGACCCGGAGCGCCGGAGAAATATATTGCTGATCAATAACGGCGACAATACCTTCACAGACAGGGCAAAAGAATTCAGCCTTGACGACGATTCCTACTCCACGCAGGCCGCGTTTTTTGATTTCGATCAGGACAACGACCTGGATGCGGTCTTGTTGAATCATTCCATACTTGATATTTCAAATGCATTTGTGATCAATCGACGGAATTCAAAGGTGCGGTATCCGCATGTCGGCAATAAGTTGTTGAAAAATGAGAATGGAAAATTTCTCGACATAAGCGATTCGGTTGGCATTTTTGGACCGGCTTCCAATTATGGCCTAGGTATCAGTCTGTCAGATATTAACAATGATGGTTGGATTGACATCTACGCAGGTTGTGACTATACGGGCCGCGACAGACTGCTGATCAATCAACGAGGCAATTTTTTTTCCGACGCCACCGACAGCTTAAGTCATATTTCGAAATTCACGATGGGCACCGACATCGCAGATATCAACGGCGACGGATGGATGGATATTTTTACAGCGGACATGCTGCCGGAGGATAATAAGAGACAGAAACAACTTTTCGGGTCTGACCGCTATGATGTCTTTCAGAACATGGTAGAGAACGGCTTGCATGCCCAGTATATGCGAAACATGCTCCACCTCAATAATGGAAACAATTCCTTCAGTGAAATAGGCCAGCTTGCCGGGGTTTCCAATACAGACTGGAGCTGGGGAACGGTGTTTGCGGACTTCGACAATGATGGTGTTCAGGACCTTTTTGTTTCCAATGGCTTTAAGCGCGATCTGACCGACAATGATTTCACGAAATTCAAGGCCTTCGACCAAATCAACGCGGCACGGCAGCAGGGAAAAAAAGCAAGTCTGCTCGAGGTGATCGGCAAATTTCCGGAAAATAAAATCCCAAATTACTGTTTCAAAGGTGAGGGAGATCTGACGTTTAAAAATGTGACACGTGAATGGGGACTTTACGAGCCTTCGCTTACGAATGGAATCGCTTACGGCGACCTTGACAATGATGGCGATCTCGATCTTGTGACCAATAATATCAATGACCCGGCCGGTATCTATCGCAACAATACCAACGATCTTTCAAAAAACAATTTCATCCGGATATCGCTCACGGGCCGCGAAGGCAACAAGGCGGCCTATGGCGCCAGGGTTACATTGTTTGGCAATGGAAAGCTGTTTGTGCGGGAGAACCTGCCCGTGAGAGGGTTTCAATCATCAGTCGACCCGATTTTGCATTTTGGACTCGGATCGATGACGCGCATTGATTCGATTCGTGTTCGGTGGCCGGACGGGAGTTACCAGAGGTTGAAAGCGATTGCCGTGAATCAGATGTTGAATATCACGCAAACGGGAATTAAAGATCCGGATGAATTGATTGCGATTGATCAACCTTATTTCAGGGTTGCAACTTCACAGATTTCATTTACTCACAGGGAAAATGATTTTATCGATTTCAGGGTCCAGCAGCTCCTGCCCAGAATGTATTCGGCGGAAGGGCCGGCAATGGCAGCCGCGGATGTTAACGGAGATGGATTGGAGGATCTCTTTATTGGGGGTGCGAAGGGTCAGTCGTCTGAATTGTGGCTGAAGAAAAAGGACGGAAATTACATTCGGCAGACGACGGCGTCATTTGACGAGCTGAAGCAATCTGAAACCACTGACGCCGCTTTCTTTGACGCCGATGGCGATACTGACATGGATTTGTATGTTGTTACCGGTGGTTACGAATTTAATGCGGATGATCCTTTGCTGAAAGATCAGTTTTACGTCAACAATGGTCGCGGTGAATTTAAGAACAGCGCGCTGCCGGATTTTTTTACCAGTGGTTCATGTGTTGCAGTTGCCGATATCGATAACGATAGAGACAATGACTTGTTTGTCGGCGGAAAAATTATTCCTGGCCGTTTTCCAGAATCGCCGGAAAGTACGTTGTTAATCAACGATGGCAAGGGAAGTTTTGGTATCAGCGAAAAAATTCCGCCTTCACTGCGGAATGCCGGAATGGTGAGTGACGCCGTGTGGGTCCAACTGAATGATGACGATTTTCCCGCCCTGGTCGTAGTTGGAGAATGGATGCCGGTGAAAGTTTTTATCAATCGGCAAGGCACACTCACCGACAAGTCAGATGATTTCGTTTCGTCGAAGAGCGGGGGACTTTGGAATTGTATCCTTGCGAATGATTTTGACGCAGATGGCGATCCGGATTTTGTGCTGGGCAACCAGGGTCTCAATACGCAGATGAGGGCGTCGCAGGAACAACCTGTTACGCTGGTATATGACGACTTCGACAAGAACGGCTCAATTGATCCGATACTTTGCTATTATGTCATGGGCAGATCTTACCCGTATCCGACCCGTGATGAGCTTACTGAACAATTGCCTTCGTTTAAAAAACGTTTTACGGATTACAAGTCCTATTCCAACGCGCAGCTGCCGGAGGTCCTGACCAAGGACGAGATTGAAAGGGCAAAGACTCTTACGGTTTCGATTCTTGAGACATGCCTGGTGCGCAATGACAATGGGAAGTTTGTTTTTATTCCGATGCCGGTGGAGATGCAAATCGCCCCTGTCATGACGTTGGCGACCATCGATATCAACAACGATGGTCTTATCGATATCGCCACTGCGGGAAATATTTCTGCAACGCGTGCCCGGTCAGGGAAGATGACCGGTAATTTCGGATTTGTCTTCCAGGGCGATGGAAAAGGTAATTTCAGCTTTGTCAAACCATCCGAATCCGGCATCAGCATTAACGGCGATGTCCGTAAAATAATTAACGAAAAAGACAGGCTGATCTTCGGTCTGAATAACGGCCGTGTCAGCATTTACGAGAGATCCGATCCACTGAAAGGGCAGGAAAAGAAGTAGATCGCAGAAAAACCTAAAATCAAAAGGGGCAACTTTTGATTGCCCCTATAAATCAGACCGGGTTTGTTATTCTTTTACTATTTTTTCTTTTCTGATGGACCGATCCATTTTTTCGACAACAGCAATGTGAAGACCTGGCTGCAGGGATTGAACCGAGATTGATCTTCCGGGCTTTTCCACCGAGATCATTTCCTGTCCCCGGATGTTGTAGATCCTTACCTGTTTTACCTTTTCGAAGTCATTGATGAAAAGCTGGTCCTTAACAGGGTTGGGATAAAATACAAAGGGATGTTCCTCTACAATCTCAGGTTCGCCGGCAACCTCGTGTGTGCTTAACCTTGCCGACAAATTGTTTGTGATGGTGAAGTAGTTGATGTTGAACCCGCCGGTTGACGTGGCGATCCCGATCGAATACGTGCCTGCGGGCAGGGTAACGTTGTGGGCTACATTTGTCCATGATTGCCATGATCCGGTATTCGGAATTGTAACGCTGCCGAGTTGTGTTGCTCCTGCGTCTTTTTCCAATCGCAGTGTCCGGCTGGAATTCGGACTTGCCACGCGGTAGATGACGCGGTAAGTTCCGGCCGCGGGGATCGTGACATTGTACGCCATCCAGTCTCCTGCGTCGATCCAACCCACATTCAAATTTCCTCCCGTGGGATCCTGTGTGGTTTCCGTCTGAACACCCGACATTGCGATCCAATTCTCAGCCTGGATCGTTGTGGAGAATGAAGAGGAACTGACCGCGACCCTGATCGATGAAGTCCTGTCGTTCCAGCCGGCACCGACAAGACACGAATTATCGGCAGTTAGGGCGAGCGTTGTCCCTGTAAAATTATCGTGTTCATAAAGTGTTATCCGGTACCCTGGTGAAACGCGGATCGAAGAGATGTCATCATTCAGTATTCCCCTTGAATTCATGGCGCTGAGATTATAATCGCCCACGGGAAGAGAAACTGAAGTACCTGCGTAATTACAATCCTTAAAAACCGTGGTGACATTGGTTCCTCCCGTGCTACCTGAAAAAGATTTCCAGGTATTCACAAACGCAAATGTGCTTTGCGAGAGCCCGCTGCACGTTGGAGATGCGAATGTTTGTCCGGGACATCCGCCATTGTCACGGTTGGCAGACCACATTGCGATCATATTGACGTAGCTGTTGGCATTGGCAAAATTCAATACTTCGGTGGCATTGGCCAGGGTGAACGTTTCGTTTTGAGTGTCATTTTTTCCAATCATCGGAGTGATGCCGATATTCAAACCGGTTTGGCTGCGGGCGTTTTGGGCGGCGCTGATCGCCGCCGAGCCCATTTGGCTGTTGGACTGTCCATAATCCATCGCCATCACGTTGACGTTATAAATATTGACCCCGGCGGCCTTGGCTTTGTTGATGACATTTGTTCCATCCCAGGTTAGGCCTGTTGGCATTACCGGCAGGCAGTACGTGATTTTCAAACCGGGATTGTTGTTCTGAAGGATCCGCGCAGCCTGGTTTCGCCGGTCGATGGAAGCCTGATCGGCAACCCAGATACCCTCGACGTCAAAATCGATCCAGGTCAATCCATACCGGTTGATTACAGATTGGTACGCACTGACCAGGGCGTTCACGTCGGTTATGGATGCATCGATGGGGGTGCCATTTGCGCCCCCAAAAGAAATAATGACATCTCCACCGACAGCACGCAACTGGTTGATCTGATCGAGCATGAAATTCTGGTCCATCGCTACGGAACCTCCCCACGCGGGTTGTCCATTACTACCCGCAGTGATGAAGGCCAGGGTGTAATATTTTTGCCCCGTGGCATTGTAACAATTCATCAGGTTGAAGGTTGGCCAGAGCATCACATCGACATAAGGAGCAAATACCTTATTGGGAAGGGCGGCAAAGGAGGATATTGCTATCACGATTCCTATCACCGTTGAATAAATTTTTTTCATATGCAGGTTTAGATTTCTGAAGGCTGGAAAAAAAAGAGGCAACTTTCAGCTGCCCCTTTTTCTGTAAACCATTTATTCTTTTACTATTTTTTCTTTTCTGATGGACCGATCCATTTTTTCGACAACAGCAATGTGAAGACCTGGCTTCAGGGATTGAACTGAGATGGATCTTCCGGGCTTTTCCACCGAGATCATTTCCTGTCCCTGGATGTTATAGATCCTTACCTGTTTTACCTTTTCGAAGTCATTGATGAAAAGCTGGTCCTTAACAGGGTTGGGATAAAATACAAAGGCCTGTTCCTCTACAACCTCAGGTTCACCGGCATCTTCGTGTGTGCTTAACCTTGCCGACAAATTGTTTGTGATGGTGAAGTAGTTGATGTTGAACCCGCCGGTTGACGTGGCGATCCCGATCGAATACGTGCCTGCGGGCAGGGTAACGTTGTGGGCTACATTTGTCCATGATTGCCATGATCCGGTATTCGGAATTGTAACGCTGCCGAGCTGTGTTGCGCCTGCGTCTTTTTCCAAGCGCAGTGTCCGGCTGGAATTCGGACTTGCCACGCGGTAGATGACGCGGTAAGTTCCGGCCGCGGGGATTGTGACATTGTACGCCATCCAGTCACCTGCGTCGATCCAACCGACATTCAAATTTCCTCCGGTGGGATCCTGTGTGGTTTCCGTCTGAACACCCGACATCGCGATCCAGCTCTCAGCCTGAATCGTTGTGGAGAATGAAGCCGTGTTGCTGGCGATCTTTATGGACGAGGTTCGGTCATTCCAGCCTGCGCCAACCAGACAGGAGTTATCGGCAGTCAGTACAAGGGTTGCGCCGGTAAAGTTATCGTGTTCATAAAGCGTGACCTTGTATCCGGATGTTACGCGGATCGAGGAGATGTCATCATTCAGTATACCTCTTGAATTCAGGGCCGACAGCGTATAGTCTCCCACGGGGAGGCTGGCAGCGCTTCCGCTGAAATTGCAATCTTTGTAGGTGGTGGCGACCCCTGTCGGGTTGCTAAGTCCTGCAAATCCACCAACGGTGATGGTAGCCCTGGTTGGAGACGACGCATTGATCGTTGAAGATTTATCAAACACATCGTCATAGGCAAACGCATAGGTCAATCCGTCCACGCTGATGTCGGTCTGATGCCAGAATTTGCAATACCAGTTGAATGGAGATGTCACGTAATATTTCGAGGACGTTGCAAAGTCCTGTGTCGCTCCTGTCGCAAGGTTAAGGTCGATCGCATGGCGGTTGAGGGCAGCACAGATTTGCGCCTGGACAACTTTGTCCCATTGACCGCCTTCTGCAAGTGGACCGCTGCCTTCCATACTTTCCAGTGTCGTTGGCTTGCGGGTGATTCGCGCAATTTGCCCGTCAGATGTTCTTGTAAATGTAAATGTCGATCCGGAAACCCGGCCTCTCCATGTTCCTGCATCGCCCGCGTTAAAGACAAGGTCGCCGCTGGTATATTTTGCCCAGATCTGATCGATATAGCTTCCAAAATAGTTTGCCTGTGCGCCACCTGACTGGAAGGCTGGAGTTTTAGAAGGAAACTTGATAATACCTTTTCCGGCATCGAGGCAACCTGCAAATGCTGCAGGGGCAGTGGACTGCCATTGTGAGATGATTTGAGAGTGAGTTTTTAACTCGCCGACTTTCTTGTAGAATCCTGAATTTCCCCACACCTCAAGACCCATGGGATACTGATAAGAATCTACACGGGTAGTGTTTGCCCAAAGGCCGTTGGACGCATTTGTCAGTTCGATCATCTCGAAGCGGATCCCCTGATTCGGATCATTTGGGTTGGCAAGGTTCGGGGCAGCGTAACCACCGGTGGCTCCGAAGAAATACAACCACAGCTGTGAGTTAAAGGATATCAGGATACGACATCCTGCGATCCCGGGGATGTTGATTGTCTTGTTTGGGATCTCGCTTAAGCGGGCAAAGCAGTTTGCATATTTCACATCGCCGCCGGGCCCGCCATCACCGTTGACGATCGGACCTTGCACGGTATTGTCGGATGTGCTCATGGTGCGGACAGTACTGGTTCGTGTATCAATCCAAACATGATTTCCATTTACAATTCCAACTACGGCAACGAATACATTCGCGTCCGTAAACGTCGAGTTGTTGTAGAGGGTAAATGGAACTGTGGACTGACTCGATGCCATTGTCGTCAATAAGCCGAACGTGGCCACCGCTATGACTGTCCGGCTTTTCCTAAAAGCCCAAACACAGAGAAGTTTGATTGTAGTTTTCATTTCGATAATAGTTGGTTTTGGTTAGTAGGTTCATTTTTAAAAACAGCAAACTTTTGCATCTCCTTTTTCATGAAGAGTAAAGCATTCAAACATGCTGGGTGAGGGATGTTTTTTTGAAATCTCCAGGGAGATTGGGTATGGTTTCAGGTTACCCGGGTGAATGGTTAATGTTCATCTTTAATTATTTTTTGGTACTTCATCCCGCTGAAATGGGCGATCAGCAAGGCTTGGGAAAGTTGACATCAAAGGCTTGAAATGCAAAATTCCGGGCCTTTGGGGGACAGGAACGGACTACATCAAAACTACATCAGGCTGCTACATCAAAACTACGTCTGCCGTACATCGTCGATTTCGGCAACTGAACGGAGATATCGGACTTTGTAGGAATGATCTTTCAAACCATTAAAGGTGACAACAGTCACATGTTTTTTGAGCCGTACAATTGATTTTTATTGCCAGCGAAAGTTCACAAATGAAGCCACGCATAACCATTAGATAGACTAACCAGGCCAGGCGCTTCAGCGGTTAGACGAAGCACCCGGTCCCTGCCTGAAAACCTCTGTTTGCATTTTATTTAAGATTCTGCCCAAACAAAAATTGTTCAATTCTTCAGTTTATTCTGATACGCTGATGATGTGATCGTGCATTCTGAAATAAGGAGAAAGCATCGATTACAATTTTCCGGGAAGGAGCGTATCCTTTTCGGCATCGTCGTGATTGAAGACCTGTTTGCAGGAACGCCGGATTTCTTGTTAAGTTTAAACAAAGATTGATGAATGTTCCGATGTGATATTCAACCCGTTGCTGGTTTCTTCATTGCAGCCTTTGGCGCGCTCATGAGTTGTTCTGACGAAGATGATCCTTTAAAGGCACAAGACCTTCAAACAGAAATGCTCCGGGCCGTGAATGCGTTGCGGGCCAATGGCTGCCAGTGCGGACAGGATTTTATTTCGCCAGTGGACACGCTTGTGTGGAGTGAGGCGCTGCGTGTCGCGGCCGAACGGCGTGCCGTGGATATGCATCATCATAATTATTTCGATCATCTGTCCGCCGATGGAACTTCGCCCATCATGAGGGCGAAGCAAGCAGGTTATGATGGTGAATACGTTGGAGAGAATATTGCGCGCTATTACGATAACGTCGCTGGGGTTGTGCAAGGATGGCAGGAAAGTGAAAGTCATTGCAGGCTCATGATGGATACGCTGTACAATGAAATGGGCGCTGGCCAAAGCGGCGGATATTGGGTCCTGAACCTTGGACGGTCCAAATAATCGGTATACGCGTGATGGCTCTTTTTGGAACATCTTCCCGGTGCGCCCAGGAGTGTAGTTACGGCCTAAAGCTATTTTATACCCATCCGCGAGATTTTTTAATCATCAAAGAAACTTTCGATACAGCAATCTTGGACAATTGCAGTCCCTGGTCCGGACAAACGGCTGTTATTTTTAGCAAACAAATTAACCAAACTTACCTATGAAAAAGATGTTTGCACTTTTATCAGTCGTGGTCATTTTTTCCGCGTGTCACGACGAAGAGCCTTTGCAGCGCGCGGGCGAAGTAAAGGCTGTCTGGGGCTCGAGTGCCCAATGGGCGACATGGTCTAACGGAGGCTATACGCTTTATAATAATATTTGGGGATCGGGTGCAGGACCGCAGTCGATATGGGCGAATTCTTACAGCAACTGGGGTGTCTGGGCCAATCATCCCAACACAGGCGGTATCAAGAGTTACCCGAATGCTACAAAGTACGTTGGCAGAACGCTCAGCAACGTGACTTCCTGCACGAGTAATTTTAATATCAGTACGCCGTCGGGAGGTGCATGGAGTGCGGCGTATGATATCTGGGACAGCAGCAATGCCCATGAAATCATGTTATGGATGAATTACACCAGCAATCCGAATGGAAGCGGGAACATCAAACCCATTTCGTATAACTGGAACTCGCAGGGAAATCCGGTGCCCACGCATACGAATGTTTGGATCGGCGGCCACACATGGAATGTATTCCGCGGCCACAACGGAGGAAACCACGTTTATTCATTTTTGCGTACAAGCAAAACAAACTCCGGTACAGTCAATGTTAAAGCAATGATGGATTGGGTGCGCGCCCGCGGATGGTTCGGGAACGTCACAGTTGGAAATGTGCAGTTTGGCTACGAGATCACTTCTTCGAGTGGCGGTATGAATTTCAGCACGAATAGTTTTTCGGTTTCCTATTACTAATATTTTCTTTTTGTGTTGGTTGTCTGTCAGGAACGCCGGTTGAATTTTTGCCGGCTAACTGTCAGACACCACTCTTGAATAAGCTTAACCCCAGATGATCAAACAATTCATGAACCTGTGTTTGCTCACAGGAATTCTTCTATTTAACCAGTCAGGTCTCCTTGCACAGAAAACCCAGATCGTTTATTTATCTGGCACCGATAAGGATCACACCGTACCCTGGGATTTTAAATGTTCAGCAGGGAGAAACAGCGGCACCTGGAGCAAGATCGCGGTACCCTCGTGCTGGGAACTGCAGGGATTCGGTACCTACCATTATGGATGGGAGGAAGATTTTAAGAAAAATGAAACGGGTTTTTACCGGTATTCCTTCAAGGCCGATCCCCTTTGGAAGAACCGCACTGTTAGAATCGTATTCGAGGGCTCGATGACTGATACCGAGGTTAAGATCAATGGCCAGCTTGCCGGAGCCGTTCATCAGGGGTCTTTTTACACCTTCAGGTATGATATCACGCGTTTATTGAAAACAGACAACCTGCTGGAGGTAAAAGTCAACAAGATATCAGCCGATACTTCGGTCAACCGGGCCGAACGTATGAGTGATTTTTGGGTCTTCGGCGGAATTTTCCGGCCTGTCTATCTTGAAATTCTGCCGAAGGAATTTATCGATTGGACGGCAATCGACGCGAAAGCTGACGGATCTTTTCTCATCCGGGTCTATACCACGGGGATAAAAAATGCGACTCACATCGAAGGCCGGATCCTGACAACTAACGGAGTACCTGTCGGCGGTACATTTTCCTCATTGGTCTCCCGCGGTACGGACGTTACTACGCTTACAACGCGCATCGACAACGTAAAAACATGGGATCATGAGCACCCCCATCTTTATAAAGTGGAACTACGATTAAGAAACGGGGATCAAGTCATCCATACCGTGCAGGAGAAGTTCGGGTTCAGGACCGTTGAGTTCAGACACGGCGCGGGATTCTTTGTCAATGGAAAGAAAATCGTATTCAAAGGTGTCAACCGTCATAGTTTCTGGCCGACGTCCGGAAGAACCACAAGCAAGGTAGTTAGTATTCTCGATGTACAGCTCATGCAGGATATGAATATGAACAGCGTCAGGATGTCTCATTATCCGCCGGATTCTCACTTTCTGGATGTTTGTGATTCGCTTGGACTACTTGTCCTGGATGAGCTTGGGGGTTGGCAAAAAAAATACGATACGCCCGTCGGCCGCAAACTGGTATATGAGATGATCCGCAAGGATGTCAACCATCCCTCTATTGTAATTTGGGATAATGGCAACGAAGGTGGAAATAATCATGAGCTTCTTGCGGAGTACGCCAGATACGATCCGCAATTGAGAAAGGTGATACACCCGTGGAATATTTTTGCAGGAACTGATACGCAGCATTATAAAGGATACGACTGTTGCGCTGGATCACTGTATCGTGGACCGAATGTTTTTTTTCCAACCGAGATTATCCATGGCTTATATGACGGAGGAAACGGTGCCGGATTAAATGATCATTGGAATCTGATGATGGGCAATCCTTTGTCTGCCGGATGTTTTCTCTGGGCTTTTGCGGATGAAGGTATCCGGAGGGTTGATCTTGACAGCATCATTGATGTCAAGGACAATCGCGCACCGGACGGCATCGTGGGACCGTTCCGCGAGAGGGAAGGAAGTTACTATACCATCAAGGAGATTTGGTCTCCCGTTCAGATCAGGAATAAAATTCTCACAAACCAGTTCGATGGAACTTTTGATATCGAGAACAGGTATTTTTATACCAATCTCGAAGAGATCACCTTTTCATGGAAACTTGTTAGGTTTCAAGATCAGCACCAGGAAGAAATCTTATCGCAGGGACAAAGGAAAGGACCGTCGATCGAACCACAACAGACAGGCCGAATTAGTTTTGAATTTCCGGACGATCATACAAAAGCCGATGCGTTGTATCTGACTGCGACCGACCCGAAAGGTGCTGAAATTTTTACCTGGAGCTGGCCATTAAAAACTCCGGATCAATTGAACCGTATTTTTACTAACGGTGCAACGGATCAGAAGCCCATCACTTTCGAAGATGATTCAAGTGTAACTGTCCGGGCAAATGGTGTTTCCGTTTCATTCTCAAAAAAACACGGCCGGTTATTGTCAGTAAAAAATAGTTCGTCTGTAATTTCGCTGACCACGGGACCGTCCCTGGCGTGGGGCTCCGCAACTTTCAAATCGCTAAGGCACTTCAGGGATGGAGATAATTATGTGGTTGAAACCAGCTGGGACGGTGATTTGAAATACCTCAAATATATTATGACACCCGGTGGCATCTTAAAGATGGATTATGGATATTCCCACTACCGGTGGGGAGGTGAGAACGAGGCGGATTTTCTGGGAATCAATTTCGGTTATCCCGAAGAAAAAATAACCGGTGTGCGATTCCTTGGGTATGGGCCCTACCGTGTTTGGCGTAACCGGATGAAGGGGGGAAGATTTGGTATCTGGAATAAAAAATACAACAATACTGTCACGGGCGAATCATGGGAATATCCCGAATTTAAAGGATACTATCGTAACATGTATTGGGTTGTTATTGAAAATAAGGAGTCTCCGTTTATGGTGTTTACGGATACACCCAACCTTTTTCTCAGGTTGTATACGCCGCAAAAACCCAGGGGCGCGAAAAATGATTTTACCTCGCCATCCTTTCCCGACGGGGATATTTCATTCCTGCATGGGATAAACGGCATCGGCACAAAATTCGACCGGGCTTCTGACAATGGACCGGAAGGCGCAAAAAATAAATTTGGATGGGAATTGATCAGGGGAACGTTGTATTTTGATTTCGATTTGGACGATCATTAAATGGAACACAGTCAGCTCAAACCATCCGTAAACTTTACCGATATCAAGTCCTATGCATGTGTAATATTTTGGGCCCGTGTCGCCGGTAAACGAATTTTTGTTTGCGTGCTTCTATGCGTGTACGCTTTTCCGGTTTTTGGCCAGGTCAAGGCTGTTAAAAAGATTGATGTGGGTTACGGATGGTCGCGAACCATGGTTAACGCAACCGTCTTCAGATACAATTCCATTGTTTCGTATAATGATTTCCAGTACGTGGCTTATTACGACAGTAACTCAAGGGTTGTGTTGGCGAAACGCCGGCATGGGACCGCGAAATGGATTACAAAACAAACACGTTTCACAGGAAATACGATGGATGCGCACAACGCCATTGCCATCATGGTCGATGGACGGGGCGTATTGCATATGGCGTGGGATCACCATGGAAACGCGCTGAACTATTGCATGGGCCAGAAGCCTGGCTCATTGGAAATGGGTCCGCCGCAAAAAATGATCGGTCGCGATGAAGGCAAGGTGACATATTCCGAATTTTATGCAATGCCATCCGGGGACCTGATATTTGTATATCGCGATGGAAGTTCCGGCGATGGAAATTTTGTCATGAACAGGTATGATCTTGAAACAGGAAGGTGGCGACGCCTGCATGATAACCTCATCGACGGCGAAGGGCAGCGAAATGCTTACTGGCAAATGTATGTCAGTCAATCAGGGGTGATTCATCTCTCGTGGGTTTGGCGTGAATCTTACAACGTCGAAACCAACCATGACATGTGTTACGCTGTATCCGGTGACGGAGGACGCACGTGGTTTACTTCGGAACAAAAGCGATATCAGCTGCCCATCACGAAGGAAACCGCCGAGTATGTTATGCGGATACCCGAAAACTCCGACCTGATCAATCAAACCTCTATCACCGCCGACACAAATGACAACCCTTACATCGGTACGTATTTTCAGGCGGCTGACGATAGCTGTCCTCAATACTATATACTGTACAAGCGGAATAAGACATGGCAATTGAGCCGGGCGAGCTCCCGGTCAATGGATTTTGACCTGGGCGGCATGGGCTCGAGAAGCATACCTGTCAGCCGGCCTCAGCTGGTTTTTCGCCATGGTCATAAAACGAATTTGTACCTGATCTACAGAGATGATGAATATGGGGGAAAAGCCCGTTTGGCATTTGCCGAGCCCGAAACGATGAATTGGTCGGCGGTTGACCTCACCGCAGAATCGTTGGAACGCTGGGAACCTTCGTATGACACGGAGCTTTGGAAGAAAAAAAATCAGCTTCATCTCTTTCTTCAAAAAGTGGGACAGGAATCAGGGGAGAAGTCCGTCGAGATGCCGCCTCAACCGGTTAGCATCCTTGAGGTGATTCTGGATTGATCATTGCTATCGAATTTAAATCCAAACTTTATGCGGATTGCTTTTAAGATGAAATTAAAACCCGGTTGCGAAGCGGTGTACCAGCAAAGGCATCAGGAATTGTGGCCGGAATTGGAGGAATTGCTGAAAACTTCCGGTATTCGGGATTATTCGATTTTCCTCGACCGGGAGACGAACACACTTTTTGCCATTCAGAAAATTGAAGGACCGTCCGGCTCACAGGACCTGGGTAATCACCCGGTCGTCAGACGGTGGTGGAAATATATGGCAGATATCATGGAGACAAATCCGGATGCTTCACCACGCACAACGCCACTGTTTGAAGTTTTCCATCTCGACTGATCAGTTCAATTCACTTGCTTTGTTTAAAAGCTGTTCAAACATCACATCGTTCAGAGACAGACAGTGCATAACCGATAATTTTCGATATGATGCGCGTGCCGCTGGTAAAAAAGGTAAATTTTTATACCGCGACTTTAGTCAAACGTTTGACTGTATTTCGTGCGGTTGGCGGCGCTTGACAACCAACCGTTAACTGTCTACATTTCCGTAGAATTTCTTAACGGTTTTTTCGGATCAATCCCGCCGACAATAATATGAAGCATCAATCATCACGCAGAGACTTTATTAAAAATGCGGCTGTCGCCGGCCTGGGCTTTTCTATACTGCCATCGTCGGTGATTCTCGCAAAGGACAAGGAGCCCAGCATTCGGCTCGGTTTTATCGGCGTCGGCCTGCGCGGCCAGAACCATCTCGATCTAGCGCTTCGCAGAAACGATGTTGACGTTGTTGCAATTTGCGATATCCAGCAACGGATGATCGACATGAGCAAAAACCTGATCACCAAATCAGGCAAACCAATGCCCCAGATCATTCTCGAGGGTCCGTTCGGCTACCGGAAATTGCTGGAACGCAAGGACATAGATGCCGTCATCATTTCCACACCGTGGGAGTGGCACACAATCATGTCGATTGACTCCATGAATGCGGGCAAGTATGTCGGCTGTGAAGTGATCACGGGTACGACGATCGAGGAATGCTGGCAACTCGTTCATACTTCCGAGAAGACGGGAATGCCATTGATGATGCTGGAGAATGTGTGTTACCGGCGCGATGTGATGGCGGTGCTGAATATGGTCAGGCAAAATGTATTCGGAGAGTTGATCCACCTGCAAGGCGGCTATCAGCACGATCTCCGTGAGGTTAAATTCAATGATGGAAAACAAGCTTATGGAGGTGGTGCTGAGTTTGGCGAAAAAGGATTTTCAGAAGCGCAATGGAGAACCCTTCACTCGGTCAACAGAAATGGCGATCTCTATCCGACTCATGGCATTGGTCCCATCGCGATGATGGCTGATATCAACCGCGGTAACCGGTTTACACAACTCGTGTCGTATGCTTCCAAGGCACGGGGTCTTCACGAACATGTTGTCAAAACAGGTGGAGCGGATCATCCAAACGCAAAGGTCGAATTCAAACTGGGCGATGTTGTTACAACCATGATCAAATGTGCCAACGAGGAAACGATATTATTACAGCATGACACAAACTTGCCGCGTCCATATTCACTTGGTTTTCGCGTTCAGGGTACGAAGGGAATCTGGATGGATGTTAGCCAAACAATTTACATCGAGGGTCAGAGCAAGGCCGCCCATCGTTGGGATGATGCGCAGGAATGGCTCGATAAATACGACCACCCGCTTTGGAAAAAATATGGGTCAGATGCCGCAGGTGCCGGACATGGAGGAATGGACTGGTTTGTGCTCAACGCCTTTATCGAGGCTGCGAAGAGAAAGGTCAATACACCACAGGATGTCTATGACGCGGTAACGTGGAGTGCCATCACGCCATTATCGGAGTCTTCGATTCTGGCTGGTGGCGAAACGATGGAATTTCCCGATTTTACGGCGGGGAAATGGATGACTACTAAAAATTCATTTGCTATTTCCGACGATTACTAGTTATTGAAGAGAGGACATCCGAAATTGTATAAGGATTTGTCCTGTCCATGAAAAAGAAATTACCTACGATAAAGGAAATTGCTTCACGCCTGAATATTTCCGTTTCATCGGTTTCAAAAGCGTTAAGGGATCACCCGAGTATCGGGCTGGTTACCAGGATGAAGGTGAAGAAACTCGCCGAAGACCTCGGGTACGAAAAGAATCTGTCGGCCATCAGTTTTCAGCAACAGAAATCACTGATCATCGGTGTGATTATACCGGAATTGCGGGAAGAGTTTTTCTCGGCGGCAATGAACGGGATCGAAAAGATCGCACGGCACCACCATTACGTGGTGCTGATCGGCCAATCCCATGACGACGCTGAGCTCGAAGCAGAAATTGTCGGGTCAATGAAAAAGCACCGCGTTGACGGCGTTTTGGTTTCGATTTCAAAAAACACTCCGAATATTGACCATTTTTCACCGTTGGAAAAGTCTGGCATCCCCGTCGTCTATTTCGACCGTGTTCCGCAATCCGCGGATATCAACTCCGTTAGCTGCAACCTGTATTACAGTTCCATGGAAATTATCGATTACCTCGTTTCGCAGGGCCATCACCGGATCGGGTATATTCAAGGACCCGAAACGCTCAGTATAAGAAACGAACGACTCGAAGGTTACTACGACGCACACAAGAGAAAAAATCTATCCGTGGATCCGCTGTTGCTGGCCAATACGGACTTCTCCAGTGAAAGCACTTTTGCAGCGATGGAAAACCTGCTCAGCCTGAAGAAGAGGCCGACAGCCATTATTGCCTTTAACGATTACGTCGCGTTTGACGCCATTGAATGGGCAAAGCGAAAAAAAATCAAGATCAACCAGGATATCACATTTATCAGCTATGCAAATCTTCCCATATCCCTTTATATGGACAACTCGCCGCTCGCTTCGGTGGAACAATTCCCGTACGAACAGGGATGTAAGGCTGCCGAGTTGCTGATATCCCTGATCAACAATGTCGATGATCATATTCCGTATCAGAATATCGAATTAAAGGGTCAGTTGATACTTCACACCTGAGCATTTATCTTTTTCTGCCCCGCCATGTTAGGGTGGTCAAATTTACTACGGCACTGTCTTTGGGATTACCCATGTATTCATATAATTCCCGGAACTCTTTACGAGAATTTTATAAAACTCCGACGACCTGCCGTTTAAATTGATCCTGAAGGTCTTTGCGGTAACATTCACTTCTCCAACTTTCTCCCATTTGTCATCGCCTCCCTGTTTGAAATAATTCGCACGCGCCAGGAATATTTCGGCAATTTCTTTTTTCTCGCTTGTCAACGCCTTCCATTCGAGCACAATATCGTTTCCGTCTTTTTTCGCAGTGAGGTCTGACGCTGAGATTTTACCGATAAAAGGGATCCCATCAATTTCCCTTCTGACTTTTTCCGGTATCGGGATTTGAAGATGGTTGCAAATTGAAGGCATGATATCGACTATACCCGGCTGTTGATGAAAGCGCGCGTTCAACATCGCACTGTTGGTCGTGATCCAGCCAAGTCGCTCACGGTCAGACTGTCCTCCGTGTCCTTTGCCGGTTTTTGCGTCGCGTCCATGATCGGTGGTGACGACGATCAACCAGTCTTCCGGAAATTTTTCAGTTCTTTGCCTGATTGCCGACCAGATCTTTCCAATCTGCGTATCGGCTGTTCTTATCGCATCGTAATACGGGTCACTATCTCCATAGCGGTGCCCCATATCATCGGTGTATTCCAGGTAAACCCATGAGAGGTCGGGGCCATTTTGTCTGATATATCTGGCGGCTTCGTCGGACACCACCTCATCGATCTCATGGATATAATGGCTCATGTTGTCATGGGGGAACCTGACAGTATCTAATTCAAATCCGTCGAATGAATAGTCCAGCCTGATGTTGCCCGCCGCGGGCAGTGTTTCGCCAACTAGTTTTGTCCGGTTGTCAAGCCAGGTTGAGAAAATTGCTGTCTTCAACGCGGGGTTATGGGTCTCCGCAATTCTGAAAATATTCCAGTAATTGTAATTCGGTTCCCGGATGTCATTGTCCCACACATTGTGTTTGTTGACCCAGGTCCCCGTGATCAGGCTGTTGTAACCTACCGCGGAAATGGTAGGCGTTTCTGAATATCCGCCTTTTTCGCCTCCGACATAAGCGCGTGTGAAACCACCTTGTTCGGCGATCGCTGTGAGTGTTGGCAGATTCAACTTTTCAATTACGTCTGCCGGAATGCCATCTACAATGATGAATACTGCTTTTGGTATTCTTGGTGCGGGTTGCGCCACGCTTATTGAAATGTAAAGTATACAAACAATGCCTGTTGTTAAAACTCTTTTCATGTGAAATCTTGTGTGAATACGTGTGGGTGATTTGTTGCGACTGGGCGTGGCACCATGAAAGATACGAAGCCCAAACCATTCTCCGTGAATTTCATGCGATGCCAGCTCCAATCAAAAGATCAACGTTTTATATCATTATGGAACTGATAGATCATTTGTGACACTGTACCAGTATTCCCAGGTAGAGCCACTCAACCAGTAGATGTCGTATTTGATTTTTATGCTTCCGCTGCAAACGTCATAAGTACCCACCTCAGCCTCGACAAATTTATACTCGTAACCATCGCTATCGGTTCCCGTCAGTTGTTCCCCAAATGTCGCAGTGCCTTTTGTCGCACCCGGCGAAGAAGGTGTGAGTGTCAATTTCAGGACTGCATTGCTGAATGGGCTGTAACCTATGAGATCTCCCTGAATTGTGACTTCCGAAAGATTGACAGCACCGGTTACCGTTGTTGTCGTACCGCCGCTGCCCCAGCTTATCTCGTTGCTGACCTGCGGTGTCGCGAAAATGGCCATCGATCTGCTGCATTCATCGTCGAGTATTTTTGCAGTGATCGACGCGTTCTTTGGATCTGTGATGCCGAGGCCAATTTTGATTTTGTCCTGGCTGATTGATTTTATCGCAATTTGGATACTCCGCTCGACGACGGAGCCTGCTTCGTTGTCAATGGTTTTGATCCATAACGTATCGGACACGAATTTGCCTTGAGAAATTTTCAGGACAGGATTGGGCGTCACGGTAAAATCCACGTTTTCCGTTGCGTTTGTGGCAGTGATTTCCATGGTTAATTCCAGATCCATTTCATAAGGCTTAAATGCGTGAAGCTGCGCGACCAGGGGATAGCCCTGCTCACTGTGTTGGTTTTCGTTGAGGTTGATCGATGACGAGCCTTTAAATGAAACAAACTCATAAACGGGGTCACTGATTTTATCGTCGTCTTCACAACGCGAGAAGACTGTGAGCACCATGGCGGATATTATAATTTTTTTCATGTTCGTTTGTGGTTGACATTACTGTATTGACTATTCATCACGGAGAAGCCACATGGCTCCATTGATATCATCACCTTGCGGATACTGCCGTTGGATCGCTTCGGTAACATGTGTGGCATTCACCTGTAGCTCATCCTGGGGATACATCCACCGCTTTGGGACTTTTCCGTCATTGAGGATTCCGCCTCCGGACACATCGAACGACGGGAAGCCGGTCCGCAGATGGTTGTAAAACGGTTCCCACCCGCCATTCATAAAAAAGTTGATATATTTTTGAGTGACGATCATTTCGATGGCGTTACTCTGGTCGTAGGCGACATCGGGATTTTGAAGATATTCCGCTTGTTCCGTCGCGGATATTTTGAAGAAGCTGAGTGAGGCCATAACTCCATTGTCATAATGAGTTTCGGCTTCTGACTGGCTGATCCATCCACGCGCTGCAGCCTCGGCCAGCGAAAATTCTACCTCAGCATATCCGAGCGCTACACTGGGCTCATTCACCGGGTCGTTGTAGTAACGCGGGTCGATTGCCGAAGCCTCTCCGTTGATGACCTTACTTGAATTGTCGGCGAGTGGAGCGCTGCCCTTTAATCCGTAGTAAGCAGCCAGATCGTCGTCGGGTAGATTTTCGAAGTCGGGAGCTTTTCGCGCGAAGACAACCAGTCTCGGATCATTTGATTGTTTTAAGAGATCTACAAAAGATTCCTCCAGGTAATAGTCGGTTTTGAAACTGTTGCTGTTGAAGTAAGGATAATAGTTGCCCTTTAAATTGTAAAACGGCAATTGCAGGTTATCAGAATTGCTTGTGAAGACCGGATATGTGTCGGGGTCGGAGACAATTTCATTAAAGCGGTCGACAATTTTGAGTTGCGTGTTCGCGGTCTTTTTGGAAAGACTGATCAACAAGCGCAGTGTAAACGAATTGATCGCTTTTTTCCATTTCAGGATATCACCATTGTAAATAACGTCTCCGGTGATTGTTTCCGCCGATGCATCGAGCGAAGTTCCGGCGGTTTTCAATGCGTCGAGAACGGCAAGATAAATTGACTCCTGGGTGTCGTAAGCGGGAGTCAGTATTTTTTCGCTTTCCCCTTTTAAGGCCTGACTATAGGGAATGTCACCGAATACTTTTGTCAACTCAATGATATTATAACAACGCAGGAAAGTTGCCAGATGCTGATAGTTTTTTAATCCCAGCCGTTCGGCCTCCTCTTCCATTTTTGTGACCTGCCGCAGGATACCATATCGCCCGAAGCCAGCGCGCTGCCATCCATAATATTGATCATCCGCGGAAGTCTGTGTATACACAAGCATTCGGGAAGCCAGGCCGGCGCCCGCGTTGACGACATTAAAGGAAGAGACTTCGACCTGTGTCAGCAACATGCTTGGATGGGTTTCCGTTGCCCGGTTGGGATCGGTTTGGAACTCTTCAAAATCCTGGCAGGCACTGGTCACCAGCGCTAAGGCCAGGAATGCGATTATTTTTTTCATAATTGGTTCGTGTTAGAAGTTGAAATTCAGGTTAAATCCAATGTTTCGTGTGGACGGTGTTTGCAATGCATCAAAGCCCGGATCCGGATCCACATTGGGCAACTCTGACCAGAGGAAAAGATTTCTTCCAACCAGGGACAACGAGGCGGCATTCATGAACGTCCTGGATAACCATTTTTCGGGCACAGAATATGTCAGGGTCACTTCACGAAGTTTCAAAAATGTTCCTTTGTAAAAATGGTTGAGATACGCATTGCTTGTATTTCGGTTCCAGTCGATGTAGTTCACCGGCGTGGTGTTGGGAGCATAGACCCGTGTGTCTTCAATGATATTCCCGTCGGCATCATATTGAACACTACCTTCCACTACGACAACCCCTTCGGCGACGTAGGTAGACAGTCCGTTGTTGGCATCCTCCCGGTATTGGTTCACAGTACCCGGATGCGAGCCGCCCCACCACATTTTCTGATTTGTGGTTGAATAGATCAGGCCGCCGACACGACCATCTGCGGAAACGGTCACGCTGAAATCTTTATATCGGAACGTATTTTGAATCCCATGGATCCAGTCGGGGTTTGAGAATCCAATGTGACGGGCGAAGGGATCGGATTCCGGAAAACCGTTGCTGCGCAGCACAAGGTATCCGCCGGGCGTGTGTAAGTATGGTCGGATAAAGATCTGGTCGGATCGTGTTCCCGCTTTGATATTTCCGAGTTTGTCCGCACCGCCATAGATGGATTCGAGATATCGCCTGTATGCGCTCCAGTTTATGGCAATTTCCCAGGTGAAATTACGGGCTTTCAACGGTGTCGCGGTAAGTGTGAGCTCCACACCTTTTCTGATGTACTCGTTGCCGTTTTGGACGCGCGACGTGAATCCGGACGACGAGGACACAGGTATTTGGGTGATGTTGTTGTAATCGCGGACCTGGTAAACAGCGGCATCCAAGCCGATCCTGCCCTGCAGAAAGCGAACATCCAGTCCCAACTCATAGGTGTCCGAAGTCTGCGGCGTAATGTCCGGATTAAGCAAAGTTCCCGGGTAACTTAATGAAGGCGTGTTGTTCCAGTTCGCGCCAAAGTTATAGGCCTGGATGTGGTTATACGGATAAGTGTCTCCGCTCGAATACCTGAATCGTCCGTCCGATACCCGCGACCATGACATCCGGGCTTTCAGGAACGCAATGTGCGCGGAAGAGAGATCAACAAATTCTGAAACGATCGCCGATAAGGACGCGGAAGGATAAAAGAACGAGTTGTTTTTCAGAGGCATGGTTGAAACCCAGTCGTTGCGCGCTGTAAGTCCAACGAAAATTCCGTTGAGCAGATCCACGTCCAGGGTACCGTAGACGCTGTTGACTTTCTCTTCCTGAATGTTGTTATAGCCTTTGACCGGATTTGTCGAGTTGTTCATGTTAAAAAAGCCCGGCACGGAAAGGCCGTCGGTATACTGCCCTTGCTGACGGTAGTTGCGCATCCGGTTTGCGCCGCCGGCTGAGAGTTTGACAGACACATTCGAAGACACCTCCCTGGAATACATCAACAGGATGTCTGTGTTCAGATTCAGCTCGGACGCGTTGTACAATTCATAATTACCGGGTGAAAAGACATCGTAACGGATATAACTTTTTGGTGTTTTCCAGCTGCGGTTCAGGCTGTACTGGTTGATGCCGGATCTTACAACGAGGTCGAGTTGTTTTGCAATGTTGTAATCCACTTTGAGTTGACCGAAGACGTTGTCCTTGTAGTAACCTTGTAAAAACTCATAAGCCTGAAAGTAGGGGTTGTTGTACCACGATGAATTGTAATGACGTTGCTGGATCCCTTCCTTTCCTTTCTCCCAGTATTGTCTCAGCTTCGTAACGTCGACATCGGTACCGGTCCATAGAACGAGATTGTACAGATAATTCTCCGGCCCATACCCTACTTCCGGGTAATTGTCCGTGTATTGGCGATTGTATGTGAGTGATGCATCGGTTTTGAGTCTTTTTGCAAATTTGTAACCGCCGGAGATACCCACTGAAGTGTTGTTGAGATCTGTGTTGGGTACGATTCCTTTTTGATAAACATGCGAGGTACTCACACGGAAATTTCCTTCTTCATTCCCACCGCTTACACTGACATTGTTGGTGGAGATCAGTCCTGTGCGAAAAAAGTTTTTGACATTGTCTTTTCCGCGCGAGATGAAAGGCGTAGGGATTCGTTCGCCGGATACAGGATCGACGGGACTGTCAAATTGCGGCGTTTCCCAGTATCCACTAGGCGAGTCCGGATCCTTCTGATTTAATTTCGGTCCCCATATCCAGCCGCCACCTTCAAGGCCACTGCCGGAGCCATCGACATAGGCGTAATTTCCATTTAGTCCGTTGCCGTAGGTACTCTGGACTTCCGGAATACGGATAAATCCCGGTTGGAAGATCGTGCTTGAGTTTACTTCAACGGATGTTTTGCCGACGGAACCCCGCTTGGTCGTTATCATGATTGCTCCGTTCCTGCCGATAGATCCATAAAGGGCCGAGGCTGTGGCACCTTTGAGCACACTGTAATTTTCAACGTCGTCGGCATTGATTTTCCACAGGTCTGCGTCGGTGCTGGGAACCCCATCGATGACGATCAGGGGTTTGGCGCCACGCAACAGAATGACGGGATCCTGGAACATATTTGTTTGATTGTTGATCTGCAACCCGGCGACTCTGCCCGTTAAGGAGTTGATGACATTGGGCTCGCGCGCCTTGACCATGTCTTTCCCTGCAACTTTTTGCACGGAATAACCCAGGGATTTTGTTTCGCGCTCGACGCCAAGAGCGGTGATGACCACTTCGCCAAGTGAAACAACATCCGGTGTCATGGTGATCGTGAATTCTGAACGATTGCCCACGACCAGTTCGACGGTCTGGTAGCCAATAAAAGTAAGGACAAGCACGGAGGCGGGGGAATTTACTTCCATGGAGAATTTTCCCTCGGCATCACTGACCGTTCCCATGGAAGTGCCTTTTTCAATAATGCTCACTCCCGGAAGTGGCGTCTGGCCATCGAATATCTGGCCAGCGATCGTCAGGCGCTGCGCATATCCGCCAGCGGCGATAAGCACAAGTACAGCGATTGCCCCTAACGATTTGTAAAGATTTTTGTGGTTTTTCATAATATCAAGGTATTTAAATAGATTGAACATTTAATCAATCTATTTGTAAATATTCATGATTTTTTCAGAAAAACAATATTTTTCTGAAAAACAAATTCTATACCTTCGAACAATTGAAAAAAAATGGGTAGAAAAAGTTTAGCGCCATTGCGCCAGAAGGAAATAGTGAAGGCGTTTTACAAAGTGTCACAAAAAGAAGGGCTTGAAAATGCTTCCATCGCCAAAGTGGCGGACGCGTTAAAAGTGAATCCCAGCCTGGTGATGCATTACTTTAAAACACGTCACGACCTGCTACACGGACTGATTGAATTCATCCTGGATCGTTACAAGCTCATTTATGACCCCGGCGATGGAATCCACGATCCCGAGCAAAAACTGAGGAAGATCATCAGAAACCTTTTTTCGCGTAAATGGAACAAACTGATTGACGACGGTGTGTTTTACAGTGGTTATGCCCTGATATTCCGCGACGATAAGATCAAGTTGCACTACAAAACCCTTCACGACCAGCTTCGGCAACTGCTCGCGAACGCCCTGCAGGAGGCAGCAGATAAAAAAGTAATTCAAACAGATGATGTCCGGAAAACCGCAGACCTGATCTTTGCCTTTGTAGAAGGTTCATATTACTACCTGAGCATGGTCAGAGACAAGGGGGACTACGAGCGCAAGCTCAATCAATACGAAAAAACCGTGCTTGGCCTACTGAAGCTTAAATGACCGGAACAACCCGCTGCTATTGCAGATTCCAAGCAGTCCAATACACATCCACAATGCATTTGTGAAAAACGACGCATAGTCACCCGTAAGAAAGGTTGTGGTCGCAAGACACAATCCGCCGAAAATATTCAGCAGCTGATAAAGCGGCTTATCGGCTTCCAGTTTTTTAAAGGTCAATAAAGAATACGCAATTAAAAAGAAGCCGGCACCCGTCCATGCAATAATTGTATTCATAATGAGAAGTTTTCAGAATCTTTCAATCCTTAATTTAACCTGTCTTCGCTTCAATAAAAATAGCCGATTTGTTTTCGTGCTGATAACACACTAGTACATCGTTGTACTTTAGTCTTTCCCTGCAAAAAAAATACGGAGCATACCTGTTGCACCAGGTTGCGGTTGAGTTGCATGAAATACGCCCGATTTGAGATTCCACGCTTTCGCGCGTATCTGGCGTGTAACGCAAAAGCCACACCGCATTACGCGATGTGGCTTTATATTCCGGGAACGTGATCAACTAAGAAAAAAGCAAATCACATCCGGGTGATCGCCTTGGACTTATTCATTTTCTGATCTGGAAACGCCTTACCTCATCCATCGTCTCGCTATGGATCCTCAGAATGTAAGTTCCATTAGGCAAATGGCTTACATTCATTGAATGAGAATTCGAACCGCTCGATGAAATCAGCTCGTGTATCATCAATGTCTGGCCCGAAATCTCGTCACTGATTCTTAACTCGACATTTTCTCTTGCCCTGGCGGTAAATAATACATGTATTGCGTTGCTGGCCGGATTCGGGAAGGTTTCCAGTGAAGCAGATCCATCAGAGGATTCACTTTGCGCCGTCGCCTGGGTCATTGCGGCTGGAGCTGCGAGCGGGGATTCCCACATGCCGCGTCCGTAGGTCGCAGCCCGTAGTTTGCCAGCGGCGTACTGTATTTCAAGTTCCGTGATGGGAACATTGGGCAATGAGGTCATAAAAGCCGACCAACTTGTTGAGCCTTCAGGCAGGTAATAAATTCCGACGTCCATGCCGGCATACAAACCTGTGCCTGACTGGAAGACGGCGGCATTTGCGGGCAGGTTGGGCAGGTTAAAGGAAATATTTGTCCAACTGGCTCCGGCGTTCGTGCTGAGATAGATTTTTTTTGACGCGTTATAACCGGAGCAGGTAACGACGACGCGTTCTGCGTTTAGCGGATCAACCGCGATATCGGTAATATAAAAACCGGGAAGGCCCGCGCTGATCTCTGCCCAATTGCCGCCTTCATTTTTTGTCACCCAGATCCTTTCCTTGACGGAAGCGTAAATGTATGATGGATTTGATGACGCGATTGCGAGGTCATTGATCGCAGAAGGATTGAATGTCCCGATGGTAGTCCATGATGACATCCCGTTCGTGGTTTTCCTTACGCCTGTTGTGTTGCCGACATACAGCGTATTTGCCGTTGACGGGTGCATCACGAAAGGTGTATTCCAGGCTCCGCCACCGGGTTGGCTGATGCCCACGCTGTTTGTGCCGCCCGTTGTGGATTTATAAAAGGTTCCATTCTGACTTGTCCCATACATGACGAGGTTGTCGGGGGCGATTGCTACATCGAAGCCATCCGCGCCGAGCCATCCATGCCACCCTCTTCCCGTCGTGTACACATAAGTGCCGTTGTCCTGTGATCCGCCGGCAAATTTTGTCGCGTCGGTTTTGCTCAATCCCAGGTTGTAAAATTGGCGTATACCAAGTCCGTTGCTAATATCGGTAAAATTAATTCCATCCGACGATTTCGTAACCAGGCCGTCGCTGCCGTGAAACAGCACGTTGTTGACGTAGACAAGCTCGTGTACATCGCAATGAACGTATTGTGGCTTTGTCGCATTCGGATAGTACCAGTTTGTCAGCTTGCTCCATTGCCGACCGCCATTGGAAGTCGTGTACGTCTCGATTTCCGCGACGTGAATGCGATCAGGATTGGTCGGGGAGACGGCAATCGCGAGATCATACCAATCCTGGCTGCCTTCCGTGGGCGCCGCACCCTTTCTTCGGAATGATCCACCGCTGTCTGTGGAAACAAACAGCCCGCTTTTTGAAAAGAAATAAACATTGGCGGGAGCTGCCGGCGTAACGGCAATCTGCGATCTGCGTGTCGAACTTTGTCCTGTTGATATGAACGACAGACCGCCGTTGACTGACCGGTAAAGTGTCTTGCTTACAAGTGCGTATACGTAATTGGGATCGTTCGGCTTTAACTCAAGGTCATCGATGTCGCCCACCAACACCCTCGTCCATGAATTTCCAAAGTCTGTTGAGCGATATAACCCATCGGTTGTCCCTGCCAACACGATATTCGGATCGCTGGAATTTATCACCATGCGCGCACAGGTATGTCCCGAGCTAACTGCCCAAGTGAGACTTGTTTGCGACCAGGTTGTCCCTCCGTCGACGCTTTTCAGTACGCCGACCCCATAGGTGTCATTTGCATCGCGGTCGCCCGTACCGATCAGTATGGTGGACGGATTTGTTGGATGAATTGCTATCGCAGAAACTCCCATCGAAGGTATCTGGTCGGTCAGTGAAGTCCATGAGAGTCCTCCATCAGAAGTTTTCCAGAGTCCCCCAGCCGGAGCTCCTATATATATAGTGTTCGGATTGCCAGGAGCTGCGACAATGACGTTGATCCTGCCAAGCCCCGGGTTCCAGTGACCGGTAACATCGCCCCAGGTTTTGGGTCCGAGCTCCATCCAATTGCTGGCCGCAGCTTCGATTGTGGTTTCGGCGTTGAATTTTCCAATCTCTGTCCATTCAATTCCAGCCGCGGGAAATTCGCCTGAAGGGTACGTCCGTGGTTCCCACCAATATTCCCATCGCTTGAATTGTTTCCATCCGTAAGGTTGGTTGTTTTTACTGTTCAGATTTCCTTTCGCGGTTTGTTCTCTGCTGTAGTCCTCAAATGCCTTTTTGATCGCATTGAAGTTGGACCGCTGTTTGATTTGTTTGACATAGTTGGGGGTTTCATCCCCGGGCGATTGTGCAAGAACACGGCCCGCGAATAGGGAGGCCGCGATGCAAGAAAAGATCATTAACTTTTTCATCTGTTTGTTTAGGTTAGAGTTTGGTAATGAATTTTTTAATATAGAAACTCTTCCAACGCGATGAAAATATTGACGTGTGAATTGTTTGCGAGCATGCAGGTGTATCGTTGTACTGCGCAATTACGCGGTCGAAAAAAAAATTACATGTTTAAACTTCCGCGCGCTAAAAAAAATGTGGGACAACATGTATATTATTGCGTAGATCCGGTAAGGTCGTGCAAACGATCACGCATCTAATGTGTATTCGTGTTTTTCGATTTCTTGCGGATGCGGCCACAGATCCAGGTCTGACTCATCCTTCGCCTTTCCGGGCCGGAGACCACAGGTATGTCGATCGGAAGCTATTCTTTATTATTGAGATGACGTAAATGATCCAATTGAAAAATCTGTTTTGGCGACCGACGCTTCACCGCGTATCCTCAGCTATTGTTTTCGTTCGTGAAAATGAGCCGGACCATATAAAATGCCTCACGTTTGCAACCTGCCTTCTTCTGAGCTTTATTGTTAATCCATGCTGTAGCCAGGACGTTGATCCATCCGGTCCCTGGCCGGATATTACGACGACATCCAAACCATGGACGCGTTGGTGGTGGCATGGCAGCGCGGTAACCAAAGAGGGTATCACCCGTGAGTTGGAAGGGCTGAAGGAGATAGGTATCGGCGGTGTCGAAGTAACGCCGATTTATGGTGTTTTTGGTTACGAGGATCGATTCGTGAATTTTCTCTCACCGGAGTGGATGGAGCTTCTCGAGCACACGTTGAACGAGGCGACACGTCTGCAAATGGGAGTCGATATGGCGACAGGTACCGGTTGGCCTTTCGGCGGACCATGGGTCACCGACGACGATGCCTGCAAAAACGTGCGACATAAAGTTTATCGCTTGTCTGGTGGAAGTGCCCTAAAGGAACGTATCGAATTCACGGAAGAGTCCCTGGTCAGACTCGTTGGCTCAAACATTGACACACTTCACCAACGCGACATTGAAACTTCCCGGGCATACGCGCTCCCGGACGTCCGAAGGATCAGTGTGCCAGATCTTCAGCAAGCGGTTGCGGCCAGGAAAGATCTTCAGTTCCTCGCAATAGACCAGGTCCGTTTTGAAAAGAAGTTGCCATTGAAAGCGCTGATCGCGTGGGGCAAGGACGAGATGATCGATCTGACAGCCATGGTGGACCCTTCAGGAAAATTGGATTGGGTTGCTCCGCCCGGCGATTGGAAAATTTACGCGGTGTTTGAAGGAGCGCATGGAAAAATGGTAGAACGCGCTGGCCCTGGAGGAGAGGGGAATGTAATAGATCATTTCTCAAAGGATGCTTTAAAAAATTACCTGAGCAGGTTTGACAGCGCTTTCGACCGACGCGAGGTTGGTTCGTTACGGGCTTTTTTTAACGACTCCTATGAGGTGGACGATGCCGTGGGGTCGTCGGACTGGACACCGGAACTCTTCGCGGAGTTTGAAAAGCGGCGGGGATACGACTTGCGACGGCATTTGCCCGCCCTCTTTGGACACGAGACGCCGGAAAAAAATGAACGCGTTTTATCAGATTACCGCGAGACAATTTCCGAAATGCTCCTGGACAATTTTACAAAACCGTGGCGTGATTGGGCTCATGATAAATCCGCGCTCGTGCGCAATCAGGCCCACGGTGCCCCTTCAAATATTCTCGATCTGTACGGCGCAGTCGATATTCCTGAAATAGAAGGAACTGAACCTCTTCGTATCCGAATGGCGTCGTCTGCGGCACATGTGAGCGGAAAGCAATTGGTCTCAGCGGAAACTGCAACGTGGCTCGGCGAGCACTTTCAATCTTCATTGTCGGATGTGAAAACTGCCGCGGACAGATTCATGGTTCATGGAGTCAATCATTTGGTTTACCACGGCACAGCTTATTCGCCTCAGGAGGATCCATGGCCCGGGTTCTTATTTTACGCCGCGGTGCATTTGAATTCACGGAATCCGATATGGAATGATTTCGATGCCTTGAATACATACGTTGCAAGATGCCAGTCTTTCCTGCAGAATTCCCAACCGGACAATGAGATACTTTTATATTACCCGATCTACGACGCATTTGCATTGCGGGGAGAGGAAATGGTACAGCATTTTGATGGCATTGGCAAACAGTTCGAAGGGAGCAGCTTCGCCCGCTGTGCAGCGTTGCTGGATGCAAAAGGTTATGGATTTGATTATATCTCCGACAAACAGATCCAGGAGTTGCAGACCCGCACGAGAAACATCGTTACACGCGCTGGTGTACAATACAAGGCGATCGTGATTCCACATTGCCGGTACATTCCACTGGCAACACTTGAAAAAATAAGCGCGTTGGCAAAGGAGGGATCGCCGGTCATCTTTTATGAGGGACTTCCGGAGGATGTCGCAGGGTTTAAAGACTTCGTGAAAAATAAATTACGATTCGGCGTGATCCTTAAAAGCATTGAAGCAGCAAAAACGGCTAAGAAAATCAGTGTGGCATCTGGCGAGCGCATTGACCCCATCCTTGCAAATGTGGGTATCCGGCGTGAATCATTTGTCGGCCAGGGGTTAAGTTATATCAGGAAGAGAACGGGCGATCACGCATTGTATTTCATCAACAATCCTGGCGCAACGCCATTTCGCGGTTGGATCAGCGTGGCCATGCGTGCGGGGAAAATAAATTTTTTCAACCCGATGACGGGCGCGGCGGGGTTTACAACCGCCCGCCGCACGGCTGCTCATGAATCAAAAGTATATATTGAGTTACAGCCAAAGGAATCGCTGATCATCACGACTGGCCGAGGGAGAGCTGACAATCCCTCTCCGTTTTATGCGAAGGCGGGAAATTCAATTCGACTGAAAGGGACCTGGTCGGTACAGTTCTTACAGGGCGGACCTTCACTGCCACCATCTTTGCAAATTGATTCATTGGTTTCGTGGACATCCTTTGGTGAGGAATATATTTCTTTTTCCGGATCCGCCGCATATGAAATTTCATTTGCCAAACCCGCCGGCCCCTGGGGATTTTGGAAAATGGATCTTGGTTCGGTGAAGGAAAGCGCAACGGTGTATTTGAATGGTGTTGTTGTGGGCAAATTGCTGGGTCCGGAATATTCGTTGGTGATCCCTGCAACGCAGTTAAAAGATCGCAATCAGCTTCGCGTGGTTGTGTCAAACCTGATGGCGAACCGTATCGCCTACATGGACCGTAAGAAAATCTTTTGGAAAAAATTTTACAATGTGAATTTTCCGGCGCGGTTGCCTGAGAATCGCAGGAATGGGCTTTTTGATGCGTCGTTGTGGCCAGTTTTCGATTCAGGACTGGTCGGCCCTGTCACGCTGACTCCGTTAAAATTGCGGTAAAAATCTGCTCATAACAGTATTTGCTACACTTATCAGCATAGAGCAGGACAGTTCTGTGCCGGGTGTTTGGCTAACTTTAGTTTAACGTGCAATCGATTGCGCGTAATCAAACCAAACCTAACGAACTTATGATGAAATCTCTATCTGAACTCACAAAGATCCCATGGCGAAAAATGGGGATTCTCGCCGCGCTATGTGTAGGCTTGACACAAGCTCATGCCGTTAAAACCGAAGAAAATTTGCAGGAAAGAATCGTCAAAGGCCGCATTACTTCGGCGGATGATAACCAGGCTTTTCCCGGCGTCAATATTCTGGTGAAAGGCACAACCCGCGGTACCGTAACCGATACGGAGGGCAATTACACACTTGATGTACCTTCGCCCGAAGCAGTGCTCATCTTCAGTGCCATCGGATACAAAACCATTGAAATGGTGATCGGCTCTCGGACCAGCATTGACCTCGCGATGGAGCCAGATGTCACTGCGCTCAGTGAAATAGTGGTTGTCGGTTACGGTGTACAGGAAAAGAGGGATGTAACTTCTTCGATTTCTCAAATAGATGGCGAGGCCATTGCAAAAATACCGACCGGTAACCCGATGGATGCTATGAAAGGCCAGATCGCAGGAGTGGACATTTTGCAAACAGGCGGCCGGCCAGGCCAGCCACCCAGCATTACCATCCGCGGGCGCAGGTCGCTCACGGCTTCCAATGATCCGCTGATCGTCATAGACGGAGTTCCCATGACTTCCGGAATCTCAACCTTATCTGATTTTAACTCCGAAGATTTTGCTTCTATAGAGGTCCTTAAGGATGCTGCATCACAGGCTATTTATGGATCGCGTGGCGCCAATGGCGTGATACTGATGACCACGAAAAGAGGAGACGCCAAAAAAACAACGGTGAATTTTTCTACTTCATATGGTATCACCGAGCCTTTCAGACTGGTCCCCATGATGAACGGAGCGCAGTTTGCTGACTTAAAACGCGAGGCTAACAGACTCAACGCCGCAGGACAAACCGGAAGAACAGCATGGGGAGATACGGGGTCTGTCATCCCGGCTGATGCCACCGTATTTAATGATGCGGTCGAGTTAAATTCAGTGCAAAATGGTTTGTCGACTGACTGGCAGGATCTGATTTATCAAAATGGGTCCCAGCTAAACAATCAGCTGAGCATATCGGGTGGAACTGACAAGACTTACCTGAGGATTGCTTTTAGCAATTTTAAAGAAAATGGTCTTATCGAAGGCACCGATTTTGGGCGATACACAGCGCGGATCAACGCCGATCATAAGATAGGTACAAGATTTAAAGTCGGAATTTCGAGCCTGTTCTCGAAGGCCAAAACAAACTGGGGCTCGGGATCAGTGATCGCGGAGGCTGTAAACCAATCGCCACTCGGGTTGCCATACGACGCAAATGGAGAGATAATCTTCTTGCCAATATCGGATGGCATCCGGTCCAACCCCCTGAGCGAGCTGGTGCCCGGCAAGCGTATCGACGAAAGGAAAACAAACCGCATGTTCTCCTCCGTATTTGCAGATGCGACGATCATTGAGGGACTTTCGTATAAATTTCTGTTGGGCGTCGACCTTCAGAATTATGAGAAGGGTGTTTTTGAAGGACAATACACCAACACCAGAAAGAACGGAACTCCTTCCGGCGCGCTTGACAAGCTCGAAAATTACGGCTATACGATGGAGAATTTACTGACCTATACCAAGTCATTCGGCGAACATAATATGGGCGCCACATTTCTGCAAAGTGCCGCTGAACAGAATTATACTTTCAGTACGCTTGCGGCAGCCAATCTTCCCTATGAATCCGCGAAGTGGCATAATCTTGGTCTGGGTACAGTTACCGCATTCGGTTCCGCCTATCAGCAGTCGCGATTGTTTTCCTACATGGGTCGCGTAAATTATTCTTATAAAGGCAAGTACCTCATTCAGGCCAGCATGAGATGGGACGGTTCATCCGTGCTTGCAGCTGGACATAAAGGAAGTACGTTCCCGGGCGTTTCGATCGGCTGGAGAATAAAGGACGAAGGTTTTATGGCAGGCGTAACGGCTGTCAGTGAACTCAAGCTGCGGGCTTCATACGGTAAAGTGGGCAATACTGCGGTCAGGCCGTACGGAACCCAGGGCACATTGGCCTCGACCACATATGACTGGAATAATACTGATGCAAGGGGGTTCAGGCTTGATCAGGTTCCAAGCCCGGATCTTGGTTGGGAACTTTCCGAATCTTTTGATATGGGATTGGACTTTGGTCTGTTCAATGGAAGGATCAATGGTTATGTGGACTACTATCAGACATCCACGGGCGTCTCGCTGATCCTGAACCGCGCGTTGCCTCCGTCTTCCGGTTATAACTCGATCCTTCAGAATGTCGGCGGAACAGAAACGAGAGGTTTTGAAGTTACCTTGAATGCAACCATCCTCGACATGGCGAACAGCCTGAAGTGGAAAGCCGAATTTAACCTTGGGAGCTTAACTGAAAAGATCGTCGACCTCGCCCAGCGGGGACCCAACGGCGAATTGATTGACGATGTCGGAAGTGGATGGTTTATCGGCGAGCCTGTCAGGGTATTTTATGATTACAAAAAGCTCGGCATATGGCAGGTTGAGGAAAAAGAAGCAGCCGCAATTTATGGTCAATACCCGGGAGAGATCAAGGTCGCGGATCTGAACGGAGACAACGCAATTGACGGTACCAACGACCGGATGGTGCTTGGCAACGATGTTCCCAAAGCCTATGGTGGCCTGAATAACAAGATTGAATTCAAAGGCTTTGACCTTTCGTTTTTCTTCTACTACCGTCTTGGCTTTATGATCAACAGCGCCTTTAGCAACGACCAGGCTACCATGCAGGGCAGATACAACAACCTGGATGTTGATTACTGGACAATTGACAATCCGACCAATGCATATCCAAGGCCGAACAAGAACCAGGAGAATATCACTTATGGATCCACGCTCCGGTACATGGATGGGGGTTTTGTTAAACTACGCAACTTCACGCTGGGTTATAGTCTTCCGAAGAGTATCATAGACAATCTTAAAATGACAGAGCTGAGGATCTATTTCACTGCGCAAAATCCACTGACATGGTCCAAATACAAATTATTTGATCCTGAACGGGCAGGCAACGTTACTTCTGGTGAGATGCCGTCTAACAGACTGTTCATGGGTGGTGTTAAAGTGACCTTTTAAGCCAACCTCAAAAAGAAATGATTATGAAAATGATTAGAAATATAAAATTAACATTCCTGGTATTCGCGCTGACAGCCTTCGGTACGCAGTCGTGCCAGGATTATCTGGACGAAAAACTTGTTTCCAATGTTTCCGCATCCAGTTATTATACAACCGCAGCAGGTTTGGAAGACGCCGTTGATGCCACTTATTCTTTCCTGCGCGAAATTTTTAGTAATGAGCGCGCTTATATGCTGTCTGTTTTTGGAACCGACACGCACACCAACGGCGCCGACGGGGGATGGAAATCCTTTAATTACTATGATAATGGATTGAATTCGAGCGCCGGCATATTGCAGGAACAATGGACGTTTTTATACCAGGGCATCAACCAGGCGAATGCTGTTTTGAATCGCTCAGCGGCCGTGCCGGATATGTCCGAAGAATTAAAATTGCAGCGTCAGGCGGAAGTACGCTTCTTACGCGCCTTTTATTATTTTTATTTGGTGCAGGCATGGGGTGATGTGCATTTCACGCTGGACGAAACCATCGGCGCGCAGGTAACGGCAAACAAAACGAGCCAGGCGACGATCTATGCCGAGGGAATTATCCCCGACCTGGAATTTGCCATCGCTAACTTACCGCCCACGCAGCCGAACTACGGCAGGGCTACCCGACCTGCGGCTCAGTTTCTCTTGGGCAAAGCCTACCTGACAAGAGGTTATCAATCATTCGGAGAAGCCGGTGATTTTGCTGCCGCTGAAACGCTTTTGACGAATGTCATTGCGGACTATACTTTTGCGCTTCTGCCTTCGCATAAAGATCTGTGGGATCAGGACAAGCAGGTTAACAGCGAAGTGATATGGGCTGTGCAATATTCGACTGACCTGATTTTGAATGGTACCACGGGTAACCGCGGGCACTTGTACTTTGGGATGGAATATGATGTGCAGCCGGGAATGATCAGAGACATCGCCAACGGACGACCGTTTAAAAGATTTCGGCCAACAAGTCACCTGATTGATCTTTGGGCCGCAGCCCGGCCAAACGATCGAAGGTATGAAGACACTTACAAGCATGTCTGGTATTGCAATGATAACAGAACGTCCGGTAATGGCATCCCTAAATGGAAACAAATACACGTAGACAAAGGCGCTAAAAAAGCCGATGGGTCTCTCGTGACGGCTGCCGATATTGGCAAGGCAAGATTCGCCCTTGGAGATACTGCGCTTTATATTCCCGGTCCGGGAAATGACGCTCAATGGTTGAACGATGAGAAACTCAAAGTGAGATATACCGTCATTACCAAGCAGAAAGCATCGTATCCCGCGAGCACGCTTGCGACCTCCGATCCGAACTACTATCCCTCGGACCCGTTTTTCTATAATGAAAGACTGTTCCCTACAATCGCCAAGTTCTTCGACCCGAGAAGGTCGACGATCCAATGGGAGCCTGGTTCCCGTGACTGGTTCGTGATGCGGCTGGCAGATGCGTACCTTCTTCGGGCTGAAGCGCGTTTCAAGGACGGAGATTCCGACGGCGCAGCAGCCGATATTAATGTCGTAAGAACACGGGCTGCAAAGCCCGGAAAAATAGCCGAGATGCAGATAACGGCAACAGATGTAACCATCGATCGTATCCTTGAAGAGCGCGCGCTTGAGATGGATGCCGAACAAATGCGATGGTTTGACCTGGCGCGAACAGGAAAGCTGGTTGAATACGTGAAGGCCTACAACCCGGAAGGCGCACCCTACGTGGCGGATTTTCACATTCACCGGCCAATTCCACAGGCGCAGATCGACAGAACCGTCGGCGGTTATCCTCAGAACTGCGGATATCCCGGAGGCGATTGCGGTAATTGATAATGGGTTTGGTAAAGTAAGTGGTTGAGTTAAAGGGCCTGACTTGTTCAGGCTCTTTCCTTTGGATTAAAATTCAAAAAATACCCATGCCATGATGGATGGGCCCGCTTACATCTTATTTTTTAATTCGTAATTTGTAGTAGCACCCATTTCCGGTAAAGGAAAATGATTTAGCGCACCTGACCTTAAACCGTCTTATGAAAAAAAAATTTTGCACTGCGTTTGTATTCGTGTTATGTACGCAAGCGTGTATGAATTTTTCGGGCCGGGAAAAGGATGTATCACAAACTGAACCTGCCGGGGAAAATAACCTGGCTTATAAATGGGGAAAGATCTCGCTCGAATGTACGGCCAATGATACGGAGAATTTCCGGCCACGGCCAACGGTGACCTCCAGGATGCTGGGCCTGATATGGACTGCGATCTTTGATGCCTGGTGCCGTTATGATGAAAACGCGACGCCACTTTATTTATCCGGTGTGGAACGACAACCCCTGCCGGCGCGAACATTAAAAAATAAAGAGATTGCCATCAGTTACGCAGCATTCCGAACGATGATGGAATATTATTTTTCTGATTCCCTCATGCTAAAAAAACAAATGGTCGCGTTCGGCCTCGATCCGGACGACGATTCGACAGATCCTGATTCTCCCGTTGGTATCGGCAACCTCGCCGCCCGCGCAGTGATCGAAGCACGGCGTCACGACGGATCTAATCAACAGGGAACTATGCCCGGTTCCGACGGCTCCCCATATGCAGATTATACAGGTTATACTCCGGTAAACAAGGTGGATCAGCTAAAGGACCTGGGGCGCTGGCAACCTAAATATTTTTCCGATGGCAATGGAGGGAGATTTGTCCCGGCCTGCCTCACGCCACACTGGTGGAAAGTAGCCCCGCTGATACTTGATTCAGCCAGCCAGTTCAGGCCGGGACCGCCGCCAGCAATCGGATCCAAACAGTTGGAGCGGGAAGTAGCGCAAGTGGTTCAACTCCAGGCCAACCTTACGAATGAAGAAAAAGCGCTGGTGGAATTTATGCGCGATGGCCCCAAGTCCGTCCAGCAGGCGGGCCACTGGTTGATTTTCGGCCAGCAGGTTTCGGTCAGGGACCGCCATACACTGGATGATGATGTAAAAATGTATTTTTTGCTTGAAGCTGTTGCAATGGATGCATTTATTGCCGCGTGGGATGCCAAGATGTTTTATGATTATGCGCGACCCTATTCGCTTGTTCATCATTATTACCGGGATCAGCTCATCGAAGGATGGGCAGGGCCTGGCAAAGGAGTCGTTCCCATGAAAGGGGAGGCGTGGAGACCCTACTCACCCGAAACGTTTTTATGCCCGCCCTTCCCAAGTTATGTCTCTGGCCATAGCTCCGTCAGTGGTGGATGCGCGGAGGCTCTTCGGCTTTTCACGGGCAGCGATTTCTTCGGCGCCGAAGCTAAACTGGTACCCGGTGCGTTGACTGAGCCTGAAAACACTGGTGACACAGTTACTTTGAAGTTTCCGACTTTTACAGAAACAGCAAATATGGCCGGCTTTTCGCGCGTACTTGGCGGCTATCACATTCAGGCGGATAATGAGGAGGGGTTGGCTTTGGGCCGAAATGTTGCCGGACTGATATGGAAGAAATACAACGAGCACGTCGGCGGAGCCCCGGTTTTGGCAGACCAATAATTGTAAAAATGTTTTCTGTCGGACGATTTTTTGTATCACAAGCGAATTAAAATATTTCTATGTTAAAGACGATTTTCCCTGCTCGTTCCTCTTTTTGCGGAGTGCTGTTGATCGGCGTGATGCTGGCAGGGTGCAATAAAGTGGAAAAATCCGGCGAGCCCATTTCCGAACAACCCGTATTTAAACGCGTGTCCTCCTCGCACAGTGGCGTCACGTTTAAAAATGTTGTGGATGAAAACATCAATAACTATTTTGATTTTTTCGCTTACGTCTATAACGGAGGAGGCGTAGGCATCGGTGATGTCAATAACGATGGTCTGTCCGATATTTTTTTCACAGGAAATGAAGTCTCCAACAAATTGTATCTCAATCAGGGCGACCTGAGATTTAAAGATATCACGGAAACAGCTGGAGTTGCAGGGAATGGCAGATGGAATAACGGTGTAACTTTGGTTGACATCAACAATGACGGGTTTCTGGATATATATGTTTGCAAGGGTGGCTGGCACGAAACCGAGAGCCAGCGCAGAAACCTGCTTTATGTCAACCAGGGCGATCTGACCTTCAAAGAAGAAGCGTCGGAATACGGCCTCGATGAAGCAGGTTATTCTATCCATGCCGCGTTCTTTGATATGGATAATGACAATGACCTGGACCTGTACGTGACCAATCGCCCGGATTCCTTTGACCTGCCGCTGACAGAAATGGTCAGGCAAAAAAAACTTTCACCTTCCGCCAGTCGTGATAAATTGTTTGTTAATGAAAAAGGGAAATTCATTGAAAGGGGATTGCAGGCAGGCATAACCGGCAACTTTGGATATGCGCTGAGTATCGTTACCGCTGACCTGAACAGCGATGGCTACATCGATATTTTCGTCGCCAATGATTTCGCCGAAGCGGATTATATGTATATCAATCAGAAGAACGGAACATTCAGGGAAATGATCAAGGAGGCGACAAATCACATCTCCATGTATTCGATGGGCAGCGATATCGCCGACATTAACAACGATGGCTTGGAAGACATCATGGTCAGCGAAATGTTGCCCGAAGACTACAAGCGGTCCAAAGTGTCGATGCCTTCCATGGATGTTGAAGGATTTGACGCCATTGTGAGCAGCGGCATGCATAAACAGTATATGCACAATGCTCTTCATCTGAACCAGGGCAACCTGTTCTTCAGTGAAATTTCACAGCTGTCAGGCGTGGCAAAAACCGAATGGAGCTGGGCATGTCTGCTATCGGATTTTGACAACGACGGCAATCGCGACATTTTTGTGGCTAATGGATACAAACGCGACGTCTTTGACGGAGATGCCCGCGAAAAGTTATCTGCTTTTATTCGAAGCAACATGCAGAAATACCAGTCGCCTCAGGAAATGCTGGAAAAGGGCTTCAAAGAGTTTATCAATGTTTACGATCCAATACGGGTAAACAATTACCTTTTCAGGAACAAAGGCGACCTTCGGTTTGAGAACGTGAGCAATGCCTGGGGATTCAACGAGCCGGGCTTTTCTAACGGGGCGGCTGTTGGTGACCTTGACAATGACGGCGACCTCGACCTTGTTATTAATAACCTCGACGATGAATCGTCTATTTTTGAAAACACGTCCGCTGCTCAAAACCATTATTTAAAAATAAAGCTAAAAGGGCCCGCGGGAAACGCTGATGGACTGGGAGCGAAGATCACTTTGTACTACAATAATCAGATACAGTTTTTTGAGAACAAGATCGTGCGTGGATATCTTTCTTCCAATGACCCTATTGTCCACTTTGGACTCGGGAAGATTTCGAACATCGACAGCGTTAAGGTGTCGTGGAATGACGGCCGTGAAAACCTGTTGACGAATGTCGGAGCCAATCAGATCCTTCCGGTAAATCACGATCAGGCCATACGCAAGCGACCCGCAGAAACAAAAACATCAAGATTGTTCAGGGAATACACAGCTGAAGCGGGAGGTTCTTTCGTTCACCGCGAAAATGTATTTAATGAATACCGCGAACAGATCCTCCTTCCGCACATGTTCTCGCGTAGCGGCCCTTTTATAACCACCGGTGATGTCAACGGTGATGGTCTGGATGATTTTTATATCGGTGGTGCAACAGCTCAGGCTGGCAGGCTGTTTATCCAGAAAAACGGAACTTTGGTTTCAAAGAGTCAAACGGTTTTTGAAAAAGATAAATCTTTTGAAGATATGGGATCTTTGCTGTTTGATGTGGACCAGGATGGAGACCTGGACTTATATGTAGTCAGCGGTGGAAGCGAGTTCCCGGAGGGATCAGAGAAATATCAGGATCGGATATATATTAATAACGGGAAGGGTGACTTCTCAAAAGGAAATCTCCCGGCAACGATCAGCAGTGGTTCATGCGTAGTCCCGTATGATATCGATGGAGATGGTGATCTCGATCTTTTCAGGGGTGGGCAAGTCGTGGCAGGACGTTACCCGAGAGATCCCGAAAGTTATTTGCTGATCAACGACAACGGGAAACTTGTTGATAAAACCGCGGAGGTTGCGCCTATGCTTTCGAAAGCAGGTATGGTGAATTCGGCTACCTGGGTGGATCTGAATGGAGATAAACGTTCTGAATTGGTGGTCGTCGGCGAATGGATGCCGGTGAGAATATTTGAATACAAGCAAAATAAGTTCGCTGATGTCTCATCCGGATACGGATTGGCGAAAACGGAGGGCTGGTGGAATAAAGTAATTGCCGACGACCTTGACGACGACGGCGACCAGGATCTCATTGTTGGAAATCTGGGGGAAAATTATAAGTTCCAGGCAAGCGAACAAAAACCATTTCAGGTATACGCAAAAGACTTCGACGGCAATGGCACAAATGATATTTTTCTGGCACGCTATTATAAGGACACCGTGCTGGTGCCGATCAGGGGAAAAGAATGCACTTCACAGCAGATGCCGGTAATTGCCCGCAAGTTCCCAACCTTTGTTTCATTTGCCAATTCCGATCTCCCCGGCATTCTCGGAAGCGAAATGAAAAATGCCATGCATTATAAAGCGCATCATTTTTCCAGCGTAATTCTCGTCAATGAAAATGGAAAATTCGATAGCAGAAAACTTCCGACAATGGCCCAGCTTTCGACCGTGAACGGTATTATCGTTAAGGATTTTGACAGAGACGGCAGGAAAGATATTTTGCTTGCGGGCAACAAGTTCGATGTTGAGGTGGAAACAACTCCGGCTGATGCGTCTGCGGGCCTGTATATGAAAGGGACAGGTAATCTTGAGTTTGAGTGCGTCGGGCCTGTTGAAAGTGGTTTTTTTGTTCCTTATAATGTTAAAGATATTCAACCGCTTCAACTGGGTGGCGACTGGTGTATTGTCATTGGTGTAAATAATGATGCGCTCAGGATATTTCGGACCAATGTCGGGTCAGCAACTAAACCACTGGCATTGCAATAATGCGTTTCTCTTTGAACGGCCGGACTGTAATGACGTCACAATACACTTCTTCAGTTCGAAGGATCGTATCCGCCTTAATTTATATACCGATCCTTTTTCTGATCACCTGCCAGAGCAGAGTCAACGAAACTGCAAACAAGAATTCTGAGAATCAGCTTGGCCGGGCGTCGAGCCCGTACTTGCTCGGACACGCCGACAATCCTGTGGACTGGCATGAGTGGAGTGCTGAGGCCCTTGACAGAGCGAAAAAAGAAAACAAGCTGCTGATCATCAGTATCGGCTATGCATCATGTCATTGGTGTCATGTAATGGAGGCGGAATCGTTTATGGATACGGCTGTGGCAAGGATCATGAACCAAAACTTTGTCTCCATTAAGATCGACAGAGAGGAACGGCCTGATATCGATCAGATCTACGTAAATGCAGCTCAGTTGATTTCGGGCAATGCTGGCTGGCCGTTGAACGCCTTTGCCCTTCCGGACGGGCGACCATTTTATGCTGGCACATATTTTTCAAAGGAGCAGTGGATCGAAATTCTTCAACGGGTCATCGCGGCCAATAAAAATGACAGGGAAAATATTCTGAAACAGGCTGAATCGCTTACGAGCGGTATTCAAGCCAGTGAAATAATTCTGAAAGCTCCGGATAGATCTGAAAAAATTGATCAGAAATCTTATCGCGACGTTTTTAACAGTTGGTCTTCTTTTTTTGATGAATCGTCGGGCGGTCTCAAGGGTGAACCCAAGTTTCCCATGCCGGTAATATGGGAATTTTTATTGCAGTACCAGCATCTGACAGGGAATCAGAAAGCCCTTGACATCGTCGCCAGAACGCTTGATAAAATGGCCCTGGGTGGAATATACGACCAGCTGGGAGGCGGATTTTCCCGTTACGCAACGGACAGTCAATGGAAAGTACCCCACTTTGAAAAAATGTTGTACGATAACGCTCAGCTTGTCAGCCTTTACGCCCACGCGTATCAGGTAACTAAAAAACCGCTGTATGCCCAGGTGATTGAGAACACGCTGGAATTCACCCGAAGGGAAATGACCTCGTCCGCCGGTGGGTTTTATTCATCCATCAATGCGGATAGTGAAAACGAGGAGGGCAGATTTTATGTGTGGACGAAAAAAGAAGTCGAAAATATACTCGATGCTCAAACCGCTGAATTGTTTGCAGACTATTATCAGATGACAGATTCGGGGAATTGGGAAGATGGTAAGAATATTCTTTGGATCGGAACAACGGACGATGAGTTTGCTTCAAAGCACGGCATGTCTGTGGCCGAATGGAATCAGATGCGTGCCAATGCTGAGCGCAGCCTTTTTCTTGGGCGAGCAAAGCGCATACACCCGTCAGTTGATGATAAAATACTGGTTTCATGGAATGCCCTCATGTTAAAAGGGTATCTCGATGCCTATTTCGCTCTTGGAAGAGCGTCATATCTTCAAACAGCATTGACGAGCGCGCGATTCCTTGAAAAAAACATGGTTCGTCAGGATGGACGGTTGTGGCGCAGCTATCGAGATGGGAGGGTGAGTATCGACGCACTCCTGGATGACTACGCTTTACTCGCAAAGGCTTTTATTTATCTCTATCAGGCCACGTTTGATGTTCACTGGCTGGATCGGGCGCGAACGATCACCGATTACGCTGTTGCTCATTTTCGCGATGTGCGGAGCGGATTGTTTTATTACGTGTCGGATGATGCTGAGAATCTTGTAGCGCGGAAAATGGAATTGGCGGACAATGTCATCCCCGCATCTAATTCAGTTTTAGCAGAAGTCCTCTATCTTCTGGGTGAATATTATGAATCGGATACTTATATCCGGTTAAGCAGAACAATGCTGGACCAGGTCGCGAAACAAATGACGATAGATGGACCCTACTACGCCAATTGGGCGAGCCTGACGGGTTTGATTGGCTACCAGCCTTACGAAATCGCGATCGTCGGAGAAGAAGCGATTGCAAAAAGTCGCAAGCTGTTAACGCATTATATTCCAACAGGGATATTCATGGGTGGTAAGAGCGAGAACCTTCCATTATTAAAGAATAAGGTTGTAAAAGGCCGGACGATAATTTACGTCTGCCGCAATAAAGTTTGTAAGCTTCCGGAGGAGGATGTTGCGAAGGCAATGCAGCAGCTTAAATGACGCAGCGCGAAAGAACCCGCATGATATCATACAGACAGGCGTGGTGCATGCGGAAAACCGGAGGTGATTAAATATTCAGCGCTTCAATCATCGCGAATGTTGTGAGATTTCAACAAGAATATCAAACCGAGTTCCGGTCGATAAAGCTGAAAACGTTTTTCACAACTTCTTTTTTTCGTTTCAGGATCATATAGGCTGCGGTTTCGCCCATTACCTTGAAGTCGGTGGAAATTACGGTAATGCCAAGCAGGTCTTTCAACGGCGTGTCATTGTATGATATGATTCCGACATCAAGTCCGGCTTTGAGTCCCTTGTCCCTTATTTGTTTTACAAGATTCACCAGATCGGTTTCCTCGATGATAATGTAGGCGTGATCGGGATTGAGGTGCATGTCGGGGTGGACCTGGCCCAGCACTTCAAAGTCGAAGTTGAAATTGGCACAGAACTCCTTGAAACCGCGAAGAATTTCCGAAGGGAACGGGTAAACTGTTTTATGCGGAAAGACAAGAATTAGTTTTTGATAGCGTGTCAGTTTTGCGATACCTTCCTCCAGTGAATCATAAATGTCTGTTCGAAAATCCTGGTATACCGCCGCAACATTCCTGTTCAACCCGGGTAAATAATTATCAATGACGATCAGTTTATCCTCCGGTATTTTGCGCAATGCCTCGAGTACCTCGGTGGTTGCGTTCTGATGATGGAGTTTGCCATCTTTAAAATGGGGCATCACCACATAATAATCATAACGTCCGGCATTGTCCTGTAAGGCGTTGAGAAAATAGTTGGGATCGCAGTGGTAAACGACAAGATCCACCCTGGCGTTGTTTCCGAGTCTGGCCACGAATGAGTTATAGATCTCAAGTTTATATGAGCTCAACTTATTGATAAGAAACAGCACGTTGGTTCGGGAAGGTAACACGGTGCGGGCAACGTAATAGCCTTTGCCTTTGCTGGAGACAATGATCTGTTTTTCTTTCAGAAAATTGTAGGCTTTTTCAACGGTATCGCGCGACAGGTAATGTTCCTGACTGACTTCGTTAATAGAAGGGACCCGTTGTCCAACTTGCAATGTTCCACGCCCGATGTCTTCCATGATGGAATTGATGATCTGGCGGTATTTTGGTATACTGGATTCTGCGTCAATCTTAAGATCGGCACATTGAATCTCCGCGGTTCTTGTCATGGCGTGATGGGTTAACGGTTTAGGTTACAGCACGGAACAGGATGCTTTCAACCTAAACATAAAATTAAATTTGCAATAATGCAATCGATTGCACGTCATTTCGTTGCAAATATTTATTTACCACCATGAAGACCAGTAATTTAACACGAAGAAATTTTTTGGCAGCCAGCGGCACGGCATTCGCCGGCGCGATGGTTATCGATCCGCTTTCCCTTTCCGAATCGCCAAATGTGAACCCGGAAACCCGGATTAAATTGGCCATCGTAGGCACCGGTATCCGTGCACTCGGCATGTGGTCTAAGGACGTAGCGCAAAACTATGCCGATAGAGTTCAGTATGTCGGATTGTGCGATATCAATCCCGGAAGGTTGGAGTATTTTAAGAAAGCAACCGGATTCACCTGCCCGGTTTTTACCGACTTCGAAAAAATGATGAAGGAAGTAAAACCCGACACATTGATCGTTACAACAGTCGATGCCACACACCATGAGTTTATCATTCGCGGCATGGAGCTGGGTGCAAATATTATCACGGAGAAGCCGATGACGATAGACGAAACCAAATGTGAAGCGATACTCGACGCAGAAAAACGAACCGGAAAAAAAGTGACCGTGACTTTTAACTACCGCTACTCGCCGCACCGTGCCCGAATCTATGAGTTGCTTCGAACAGACCAGATCGGTGAATTGACCTCCGTCGATTTTCACTGGTATCTTGACACAAGTCACGGCGCCGACTACTTCCGCCGGTGGCACCGTTTAAAAGAAAAAGGCGGTACACTTTGGGTCCATAAGGCAACGCACCACTTCGATTTGCTGAACTGGTGGATCGAATCAGATCCCTCGGAAGTTTACGCAACAGGCGCTCTTGAATTTTACGGAAAAAATAATTCCTTCCGCCACACCAACTGCCGGCCTTGCCCCCATAAGGATAAATGCAATTTCTACTTCGATATCTCCAAACGCCAGCAATACGTGGACCTTTATGTCAACCATGAAAAGCACGATGGTTATTTGCGCGACGGCTGTGTATGGAAAGAGGATGTCAACATCTATGATAAAATGGCTGCGACTATCAAATATGCCAACGGCGTTCAGGTGAGCTATTCACTGACTACCTATTCACCCTATGAAGGTTATCGCATCGCGTTCAATGGAACGAAGGGCAGGATTGATGTGTGGATCGAGGAGAGTAATCCGATCGAGGAAAAAAATTACGACGAGATCGTTCTTACGAGAAATTTCAGCACACGTGAATTTATCCGCGTTCCCCATGGTACCAGCGGACACGGCGGAGGAGATAAATTATTGAAAGACCATTTGTTTGGCTCCGTCACTGAAGATCCACTCAACCAGACGGCAAGCGTTCGTGATGGCGCGTTGTCAATTCTGGTTGGGATCGCGGCCAGAAAAAGCTGCGAAACCGGTAGCCCGGTGAAAATTGCGGACCTGACAACTATCAAACCTGAACAAAAACGAAAATTCGCCACGCGGTCATAACTGTTCGTATACCAAGTCTTCTTTCCCATGGATTCAACTTGTCGATAATTAAAATCCGCTCTATTTTTTTAGCGTAATATCTGTTTGCACGCACTTTGCATTTTTTTCCCAAGTGTGCTCAATAGACAATTTGTTCCATGCTGTGAAACATTTCAATCCCTTCGGCCCCATTTCGCTACCTACTTTTGAGCATTTTCCATACCCTCGCTTCCCGAAATCACTTTTACTTTCGTAATCGATTGCTCAGCGCACTAAACCGGTTGCGCCCGCATCTCAATATGAATAAAGCATTTTGTGATCTGTTATATTTTATGATCTGTTTGAAGGTCCTTACAGCAATTCACCTGCGTGCAGTTTTGCCACGTCTTCAATATCCCCACAGCTACCACTCCTTATTCCAAATTACTTACACCAAACTAAACGCTTATGAGAATGATTAAACTGTTTCTTTCTTGTTTCGCTGTTGTATTTCTCACGACGGCGCTTGCGCAAACCGGATCGTACACATGGAAAAATGTTCAGATTGTGGGTGGTGGATTTGTACCCGGCATTATCTACAATCAATCGCAGTCCGGATTGGTTTATGCGCGAACCGATATCGGTGGCGCCTACAGGCTCGATCCCACGACCAACAAATGGATTCCGCTGACGGATTGGATCGGGTGGAACGACTGGGGACTAACCGGAATTGTCAGCCTTGCGACCGACCCGGTTGATCCGAACCGGTTATACCTGGCGGCAGGCACTTATACGAACAGCTGGGATCCAAACAACGGGGCGATCTTGCGATCAACTGATAAAGGAAATACTTTTCAAATTACGCCGCTTCCTTTTAAGCTCGGCGGCAACATGCCGGGAAGAGGTATGGGGGAACGGCTCGAGGTTGATCCAAACAAGAACAGCATACTTTATTTGGGGGCTCCCAGTGGAAACGGATTGTGGCGAAGCACCGATTACGGAGCAAACTGGTCGAGAGTAACCAGCTTCCCCGTTGTGGGGACGTATGCTGAAGATCCCGCCGATCCAAACGGGTACCTCACCGATATCCAGGGAATTGTTTGGGTCACTTTCGACAAGCGCACAGGTACTGCCGGAAATACCACGCAGACGATCTACGTCGGTGTTGCCGACAAGGGCAACAGTGTCTACCGCAGCACCGATGGCGGCTCCACCTGGCACGCGGTTCCAGGTCAGCCAACGGGATATCTCCCGCACAAAGGAAAACTCGATCTCGTTAATGGTTACCTGTTTGTTGCTTATAGCGATAATGGCGGACCATACGGAGGCGCGAAAGGTGAAGTCTGGCGATACAGTACCGCGACAGGCGCGTGGACACAAATCAGTCCTTATCCCGCCAGCAGCGGTGACAACTACTATGGTTACAGCGGGCTCACCATTGACAAGCAAAATCCATCGACCATCATGGTCACGGGTTACAGCTCATGGTGGCCCGACACACAAATATGGAGAAGCAAGGATAGTGGTACCACATGGACGCGTATTTGGGACTGGACGAGATACCCGAGCCGTTCATTCAGGTATACCCAGGACATCAGCGCATCACCGTGGTTGTACTGGGGCGGACCCCCAGCCGGTGGACGACCTGGCGCGGAAGTGTATCCGAAACTTGGATGGATGACCGAATCCCTTGAAATCGATCCCTTCAATTCAAACAAGATGATGTACGGCACAGGCGCAACGATCTATGGAACGGATAACCTGACTGCATGGGACGCCGGAGGCAAGATCACCATTACCGTGAAAGCCGCGGGCCTGGAGGAAACGGCCATCCAGGAACTTGTTAGTCCTCCCTCAGGCCCTCCGTTGCTCAGTGGAATGTACGACATCTATGGATTCACGCATCAGAACCTGGATGTCGTGCCGACGGCATTCTTTGAAGGTCCAAGAATTGCCACGGTGAGTATCGACTATGCGGAATTGCTTCCGTCGTATATGTTCCGTGTCGGCCAGGGCAGCGCCGATGTAAAGGCAGCCGGATACTCGACCAACAGCGGTACAAGCTGGACACCTGTGAATTCTTTACCTGGCGGAGTCGTAAAAGGCGAGGGAACGTGTGCTGTAAATTCAACAGGCAAGCGGGTGGTGTGGAGTCCGGTCGATGCTGGCGTGCATTACACCAGCAACAATGGCAAGACCTGGACAGCTTCAACTGGAATTCCCGCCGGGGCTCTCGTGGAATCGGATCGCGTAAATGAAAATAAATTTTATGGATTCAAGAACGGTGTCTTTTACGTCAGCACCAATGGTGGAGCAAGCTTCACGACAACCGTTACAACCCTACCTGCAAATGCTCAATTCAAAGCAGTTCCCGGAAAAGAAGGGCACATATGGCTGGCCGGTTACGCCTCGGGAATGTGGAGATCGGTAAATTCCGGATCATCGTTTACACAACTGGCCAATGTTGAGGAAGCAGATAACGTCGGCTTTGGCAAAGCTGCGCCAGGACAAACTTACATGGCCCTATACACCAGCGCAAAAGTTGCCGGCGTTCGTGGAATTTACCGCTCCGACAATGAAGGCGGCGCATGGGCACGAATAAACGATGATCAGCACCAGTATGCATGGACAGGCAAAGTAATCACCGGTGATCCCCGTGTTTACGGACGCGTATATCTTGGCACTAACGGACGCGGAATTATTTACGGCGATATCGCGGCTTCCGGCCGGTTGAGACCGGGTGTTGCCGAAGCGCAGCAGGAAATTCAGGAAAATAGAAGTCTGATAGTCACACCGAATCCCATAACCGGCGATCAAATCAGGTTTATTTTCAATGGGGAGCAGTCCGAACGGATGCAAATAGTTGTCACCAATCTGACCGGGCAGGTAATTTATCAGCGCAACGTTGCAAAAAATGACTTGTCAAATAACATGATCATTCTGGGTTTATCGCAAAAAATGAGCTCGGGAATTTATCTGCTTCGCGTAAGATCGGGGCGAAAATCATACAGTTCCAGATTTGTTATTGAATAATTTTCCCGATAACTTGTAAGTAAAGAATCCTCGTGTCTGACGGGGATTCTTTTATCATTTTATAGATGACCATGGGAAAGTGTGGAAAATACGATTAATAATACCGAATGAAGCGGTCAATATTTTTAGTCATCTTCATCGCGTTCTCAAGCCTGCTGCGCTGCCAGGCTCAGACCTCGTATTACCCGTTCCGGCATCTTACAGTTGATCAGGGCCTTTCTCACAATCAGGTCACTTGTATACTCAAGGACAAAAAGGGATTCATGTGGATCGGAACTTATGCTGGCCTGAACCGTTTTGACGGTTACAATGTCAAATCCTTCTCCAACGATAGCGAAGACTCTACTTCGATCAGACACAATTCAGTATCGGATATTTTGGAAACGCCCGACGGCAGATTGATGGTGGTCACCTATGGGGGTTTGAGCTTGTACGATCCGCGAACAGAGAAGTTTGAAAATAACCTTGATGATTTTAACAAACTATACGGACTTCCCAACGGCCCGTTGAAGTCTATTTTTAAAGATCGCAGGGAAAATTTCTGGTTTGCCATCACGGGAGCGGGAATCGTGCGATATAATGTTGCCACACGACAAAGCAATCACATCAGGCATAACCCTTCCGACGCTGAATCAATAAGCACGGATTTCGTGTCGTGTTATTCAGCAAGCGACAAGGGAGCCGAATGGATCATTCACGCCAATGGGACCCTCGAGCAAATTGAAGCAAATGATCTGTCACACCGGGTATTGTACAAAACCACATTTTTAAGTGACCTGAACAAAGGAATACGATTTAATTACCAGCTAATCGCCGACAATGACGGTGATCTTTGGATATTCGCCCCTGGCAACCCGCATGGCGTTTATTTTTTTGATGCAACGCTGAAACAATTCCGGCACATTCATGAGCGCACCGCCGGTGCAAGGCTCAATTCAAATCTGGTCAGCGATGTCAGTCAGGCGAACGATGGGATTTTATGGGTAGCCACCGATCACGGTGGGCTTAATCTGATAGATAAGCGGGATTTTTCGGTTAGCTACATTTTGCACAAACCAGAGGATGAGCGCAGCATCGGACAAAACAGTATTACGGCACTATATAAAGATGACGAGGGGATCTTGTGGCTGGGAACGTTTAAGAAAGGCGTGTGTTATTACCATCCCAACATGATCCGCTTCCCGCTTTACAGGCATTACCCATTCTCAAAAAGCGGTCTGCCATTTGGCGATGTCAATCGTTTTGCAGAAGATGGCGATGGAAATCTCTGGATTGGGACGAATGGCGGCGGCCTGATTGTTTTTGACAGAAAGAAAAATGCGTACCGGCAATTTCTTCACGATCCCAATGATCCGGCCAGCATCAGCAGCAATGTGGTCGTTAGCCTTTGTTTCGATCATGAGAAAAATCTTTGGATTGGAACTTACTTCGGGGGCCTGAACAAGTTTGACGGAAAAAAATTTATTCGTTACAACCACGATCCACAAAACCCGGAAAGTATCTCAGACCATAACGTGTGGGAAATTTTTGAGGACTCGCGCAAGCGTTTATGGATCGGAACCATGCACGGGGGGCTGGACCTTTTTAACCGCTCGACAAATTCCTTTTCCCATTATCGGCGAGACGACGACAACTCGATACGGTCGAACTACATTGCCGCAATCACAGAGGACAAGGAAGGAAATATCTGGATCGGTACCGATAATGGGATTGATGTGCTCGAAAGGGCAAACGGGAGGTTTTTTCACTATGGAAAACAAAATGGAAAGAGCGGCGGGCTCAGCGACAATCACGTGTTTGACATCAAAGAAGACAGTCAGGGACGGATCTGGATCGCTACACGAAACGGACTGAATGTTCATGACAGATCTTTGAAGACATTTCTTGACTTCAGGGAAAAACATGGATTGCCTCACAACACAATTCTCACGATCCTCGAAGACGATCAGCGCACCGTTTGGTTAAGCACGCCGAATGGATTGTGCCAGGTGACGGCAAACGAAGATGCCGCAAGAAAGCTGAACCTGGATTTCAGGAACTATGACGAACAGGACGGTCTGCAGGCAAAACAGTTTAATGAGAATGCGGCTTTTAAGACCAGCACAGGCGAGATGGTTTTCGGCGGGGCAAACGGATTCAATATTTTCCATCCCCAAAAACTTGGTGAGAATAAAAATCCGCCGCGTGTCGTCCTCTCGAATCTTCAATTGTTCAACCGGGATATCCGGCCAGGTGAAAAAATTAATGGAACAGTCATCTTACCCGAATCGGTTTCCGAGACTGTGGCCATCACGCTTCCACCGGATCAAAATGTATTTGCCGTTGAGTTTGCGGGGATCAGTTACTTCAACCCGGAAAAGAACCAGTACCAGTATATGCTGAGTGGCTTCCATACAGATTGGCTAAGGGCCGACGGGCTGGCACGCAAAGCTGCCTTTACGAATCTCGATCCCGGCGAGTACGAATTATTTGTGAAAGCGTCCAACAACGATGGCTATTGGAACAATACCCCGGCGAAATTGAAAATCATCGTCTTGCCGCCATTCTGGAAAACACGGACGGCTTTTGTATTGTATTGTCTCACGATCATCTGCGGATTGCTGATTACGCGGAAACTTATCCAGAAACGTGAACGGCTGAAGTTCGAACGGGAGCAGGAGCGTCAGGAAGCGATCCGTATGCATGAGCTTGATATGATGAAAATAAAATTTTTCACCAACGTCAGCCATGAGTTCCGCACGCCGCTCACCCTGATCGTTACGCCGATCGATAAATTGATCAGGCAGGCGAAGGATCCTGATCATCAGCAGCAATATCTGCTGATCCAGCGGAACGCGAAACGCCTGCTGAACCTGGTGAACCAGCTTCTCGATTTCCGAAAGCTCGAAGTGCAAAAGATGAGGCTGAATCTGTCGGAAGGCGATATTGTGAAATTCATCAGGGAAACTGTTTTTTCTTTTTCCGACCTGTCCGAGAAAAAAGATATTCGGCTGGACTTCATTTCAGGCATCGATTCTCTGGAAACGTTATTCGATCAGGATAAGCTCGAAAAGATCCTTTTCAACCTGTTGTCAAACGCCTTTAAATTCACCCAGGAGCATGGGGCCGTGTTTGTCGAGGTGAGTTACGAGCACAATGAAAATGAAAAGATCTTAAACATCCGCGTGAACGATACCGGTATTGGCATCGCTGAAGACAAACTGGATAAGATATTTGACCGTTTCTTCCAGAATGAATTACCGAAAAGCATCGTCAACCAGGGCAGTGGAATTGGTTTATCCATTTGCAAGGAATTTGTCAAACTGCACGGTGGAACTATTCATGTGGAAAGTAAAGTGGGTGAGGGCAGTCGTTTTACGGTCAGGCTGCCTTTGGTTGAGGTATTGCAGCACGCCGGGGTCCCGGAAGGGATTGGAAAAATTAATCATGCGCCAGAAGAGATCACCGTTCAAAATTCAAAAAAACCGGTTTTGTTGCTGGTCGAGGATAATGAGGACTTCCGTTTTTATCTCAAAGATAACCTCAAGACCGAATACAGGGTCGTTGAAGCCGGAAATGGCGTTGAAGGCTGGAAAATTGCCCTGGAAAATCTTCCGGATCTTATTGTGAGCGACATCATGATGCCGGAGATGAGCGGTATTGAGCTTTGTCGTAAAATCAAATCCGATTCCCGGCTCTCGCATACGCCCGTGATCTTGTTGACGGCGCGGTCGGCGGAGGAACAAAAAATTGAGGGTTTCGAGATCGGTGCGGACGATTATCTCACCAAGCCTTTCAATTTCGAGATCCTGACATCCAGGATCAGGAACCTGATCGCGCAGCGGGAAAAGTTCCATAAATCGTTCCCTGCGCAGCTCAATATCAAAGCCTCCGAGTTAAAAATTACTTCACTCGACGAACAGTTCATAGAAAAGGCAATCAAATGTGTGGAGGAACACATCACCGATCCGGACTTTTCTGTGGAAGACTTAAGCCACCAGCTTGGTATCAGCCGGGCGCATTTCTATAAAAAGGTGGTCGCGCTTACCGGAAAATCGCCCCTGGAGTTCGTCCGGATCTTGCGTCTCCAGCAGGCTGCGCAGCTGCTTGAGAAAAGCCAGCTGACGGTTGCGGAAATTGCATATAAGGTGGGCTTTAACAACCCGAAATATTTTGCCCGCTATTTCAAGGACGAGTACAACGTACTACCCTCGGTCTATGCGTCAGAAAAAAGACGGGCAGCAAATTCGTGATGCTAAAAAGGAGAAGGGGTCAATTTTTCCTTACTTGCCTCACCGCCTTACCGAATTAGTAATAACAAAAATCCACTTGAAAGACAAAATCGTCCTGTCTTAAAGCAAAATTATAACCCTGGAAAAACTGCAGGGTGGCTACATTTGCGCTTTACCATAGTTCATGTTTGATAAGAAAAACAAAAATGCATCCCGGATTTTTCTGATCATAGAATTTACAATCTACCTGGTGATTGCGATGTCGATGGCTTTTGCCATGATCAGTTAAACGCATACGTTTTCGGTTACCACGACTGATTACAAACCTTCTTCTTTATTCCATTTCGATGATTGTGTAGCGGCATTTGTCGCATCCGTATTCCATTAAAAAGACAATCTGTACGGCATCTCCGGCTATTACAAAGCCAATTTAGCCAGTGTTTTGCAACATTTTGGTACCCACCTGAAACGTTTGGGGCCGTATGAACAGACATTTCCATACCTGCCCGAAGGGACGCTCCGCCCTACCTTTATTGAAATCGATTTCGATGTATTTGATCGGTTATTTGAAAACTTAAATGTGGGATGAAAAAGAAACTTACACTCATTGTTGTTGCATTTGTTGTCATCTTATCGACATGTTCTAAAAAGCCGTACGAGAAGCTGCCCGATGGTATTATCCTCTATCCGTCCGACGGGCAGGTTAAACAGGTCAAAGTAAAAGTATTGGGAAAGAATATGGTGGAGGTGACGGCCACACCCGCCGATACCCTGAGCGGCGCAAAAAGTTTGATGGTGCTTCCCCAGGCTGAATTCTCCGAATGGAACCTGGACGAAGACTCAGATAACGCGATCATATCGACCAATGATCTGCGTGTTGAAGTATCCCTCCGTACAGGATCTGTCATTTTTAAAGACCCGTCCGGCAAGATCTTGCTGCAGGAGCAAAAAGGTGGCGGAAAAACTTTTGTTGAGCAAAAAACAGGCGAACAAAGAACTTACCGGATCAAACAGGTATTCGATTCTCCGGATGATGAGGCCTTCTATGGATTAGGTGGGCATCAGAATGGACAGATGAACTACAAAGGAGAGGACGTTGAGATGGTCCAGCACAATATTGTCGATGTGGTTCCTTTCCTTTATTCAAATAAGAACTACGGTTTACTTTGGGAAAATTACGCTATTTCCTATTTCGGAGATTCGCGACCTTATCAGCAGTTGTCGTCGTTGAAGCTGTTTGATCGCAACGGGAATCCTGGTGGTATCTCCGCCGATTACTATGTTCAGGAAAAAGTCGTTCGCAGTGCCACTGAAGACAAGATCAACTATGAATTTCTTGAGACCCCGGAAGTCGATAGCTTCCCGAAAGATGTTGCGCAAAATGGCAAGGTCGTTTGGGAAGGATCCTTTACGTCGGATGTAGAAGGCGATCACAAATTTCTTGTGTATGCATCCGGTTATTTCAAGATCTGGGTCGATGGGCAATTGATTATGGACAAGTGGCGCCAAAACTGGAACCCGTGGACAAATAAATTCAAAGTCAATATCAGGAAAGAGGAAAAGCACGCCATTCGTATTGAGTGGATATGTGAAGGCGGTTTCCTTGCAGTCAAGCACCTCGATCCGCTTCCGGAAAACGAACAGTCAAATCTTTCGCTGTCATCCGAGATCGCCGATGAGATCAAATACTATTTCATCAAAGGAAACAATGCCGACGATGTCATCCGTGGATACCGGACCCTTACCGGCAAGGCGCCGATCATGCCATTGTGGGCAATGGGCTTTTGGCAAAGCCGCGAACGGTACCGGAGTCAGCGGGAAATTATTGAGGTAGTGAACGAGTACAGGAAAAGGAAAATTCCCCTCGATAACATTGTGCTGGACTGGCAGTATTGGGAAGATCCGAAATGGGGCTCCCACGAATTTGACCGGAAACGCTTCCCGGATCCCGCGGCAATGGTCCAAACCCTTCACGATTCCCATGCCAGGCTGATGATTTCGGTTTGGCCCAAGTTCAACAAGGGCACCGATCACTTCGAGGAAATGAATAAAAAGGGTTTTCTCTTTACGCGAAACATTGAGAAACGCCGGAAGGATTGGGTCGGCATCGGATATGAATCCACTTTTTACGATCCGTTTAATCCGGAGGCGGGCAAGCTGTTCTGGAAACAGATCGATACAAAGTTGAACAGTATCGGCATCGACGCGTGGTGGCTGGATGCGACCGAGCCGGATATCTACTCCAATCTCTCCCTTGAGGAGAGGAAGCTCAACATGAGCCCAACAGCACTTGGGCCGGGCGAAAAATTCTTCAATGCCTATTCGTTACTAAACTCACGCAGCGTTTACGAGGGGTTGCGGAAATCTTCTCCTGAAAGGAGGCATTTCATTCTGACGCGATCCGCTTATGGCGGCCAGCAGCGCTATGGCGCCGCAACGTGGAGCGGAGACATCGTCTCCCGGTGGAGTGACTTCAAGGATCAAATCTCCACAGGTGTGAACTTTTCTTTGTCCGGCATACCATACTGGACAATGGATATCGGGGGGTTTGCGGTGGAAAGAAAATACTACAACGCAACCGGGGAAGTGCTTAACGAATGGCGTGAACTAAACGCCCGATGGTTTCAGTTTGCCGCATTTGTCCCTGTGTTCCGGTCGCACGGCCAATATCCATTCCGTGAGATTTATAACATCGCTCCGGAGGGCCATGTAGTATACGAGACGATGGTGTATTACGACAAACTTCGCTATAAGCTCCTTCCATACATTTACACGCTGGCTGCAAAATCTTATTTCGACGACTACACGATGATGCGCGGTCTGGTCATGGACTTTCCCGCAGATGAAAATGTCACGGACATCGCCGACCAGTATATGTTCGGTCCGTCCCTGCTTGTTAACCCGGTGACCGAATATCAGGCACGCAGCCGTGAGGTATATCTTCCTTCATCCCACGGGTGGTACGATCTGCAAAGCGGAAATTATTTTCCGGGTGGCCAGCGGATCAACGCCGCCGCTCCTTTGGAAAGAATGCCCGTCTTCGTCCGGGAAGGATCGATTATTCCTGCCGGGCCGGATATGCAGTACAGCAACGAAAAACCCGCCGATCCGCTGACACTCTATATTTATACAGGCAGGGATGCGGATTTCATTCTCTATGAAGACGAAGGCATCAATTATAATTATGAGCAGGGACTTTATTCGAAAATTCCTTTCCGGTATGATGATAAGGCCGGCGTACTAACCATCGGCGCCCGCCAGGGTTCGTTCGGGAATATGTTGCAGCAAAGAACTTTTGAAATCGTTTGGGTTAAACGCGATAAACCAGTTGGGATGGGCCCTGTTGCCCGTCCCGACCAGGTTGTCAGGTACACCGGTGAACAAATAATTATACCCATGAAACAATAGAATTAAACCCTTAACTATTTACCTATAAAAAGAAGCATATGAAGAAGTTTTACTTAAACACATTAGTGACTGTGATATTGCTGCTCGGGTGCATGCCAGCTCATGCACAACAGCGGAATGTCACAGGAACGGTCAAAGATCCGACGGGTATGGCATTACCTGGGGTGAACATCCTTGTAAAAGGAACGACCCAGGGAACAACCACAGATTCCGACGGAAAATTTTCGGTGAACGCCTCTGAATCCGATGTATTGGTGTTCTCCTTCATTGGATTCACCACACAGGAGATAACGGTAGGAACGCAAACGTCTTTTGACATCACTTTAAACGAAGATCTGCAAACCCTTGGAGAAGTCGTCGTGGTCGGTTATGGCGTGCAAGACAAAAAAGTAGTGACAGCAGCGACTGTCACCGTGAAAGCGGAGGATCTCATGCAAACCAATAGTCTGCGTCTGGAGCAGGCGTTGCAGGGACAAACCCCTGGTGTGCAAATCACCAATACTTCGGGTCAGCCAGGTGAAAGTTTGAAAGTTCTGATCCGCGGTTCGGGTACCGTTGGCGACTCGGGCCCTCTATTTGTTGTCGACAATGTTCCTACGAACGATATCTCGTATCTCAACCCCAACTCCATCGAGCGGGTGGATGTACTGAAAGATGCGGCCTCGGCGGCGATCTACGGTGCGCGCGCTGCAAACGGGGTGGTTCTGATCACGACCAAAAAAGGTTCCTCCGGCGGAGTATCGATCGCCTTCGATGGATATTATGGCGTGCAAAATCCGTACAAGAAGCTGGACCTCCTCAATGCCCGTGAATACGCGATCATCCAGAATGAGCTTGAGATCAATTCCGGCGATGCACCGCGTTACACACAAGGGCAGATCGACGCTTTTGGTGAAGGCACTGACTGGCTGGATAACGCATTTAATTATGACGCGCCGATTCAAAATTATTCGTTGCTGATCAACGGCGGTAATGAAAAATCGGTTTATTCCACCGGTCTAACATATTACGGGCAGGATGGTATTGTGGGTGGCGGTGAAAGTAAATCCAGCTACAACCGGGTGACCTTCACAATCAACTCCGATCACAAAGCCTATAAGGATATATTCAGGATCGGGGAGAACCTTACGTACACGCACTCGAAAAAACGCGGTGTAAGGGTCGGTAATTTATATTACAATTCCCTGCGTTCATTCATGAATGCGCCTCCCATTTATGCGGCATTCAACGATGACGGAACCTACGCCGAGTCGCCATTCGCTGACGACACGAACCCACTGGCAATCATGTATTATCAGAACTTCAACAGGAGTTTCACCGACAAGGTGGTGGGCGATGTATACGCGGAATTGACACCGGTCAAAAATCTCACATTTCGGTCGGATTTTGGATTGAGCCTTGCATTTGACGGATACCATTCATTCAATCCGCTGTTCGATGTCTCAAATACATTTTACAATAATAACGCGAGTGCCACCCAAAGCATCAGCAAGTTCCTGATGTGGAACTGGGATAATACGGTGCGCTACAGTAAAACGTTCAGTGAAATTCACAATGTTGACGTGTTGGTTGGAACCACGGCCCAAAAACAGTCGGGTTTTTATGTCGGTGGCTCGTTGAACGGCTCTTTGTTCAATGACCTGGACTTCAACCACAATATTCTTGACAATACAACCGTAGACACCGTGGCCAATAACGTCGGCGGAGGTGGTGGTGATTATTATGCGCTCGCGTCGTATTTCGGACGTGTTAACTATAACATCAATGAAAAGTATTTGTTATCCGTTATCCTCAGACGAGATGCATCCTCGAACTTCGGCCCCAACAATAAGTGGGGTACCTTTCCTTCTGTGTCAGCCGGATGGGTGCTCACCGAAGAGAACTTTTTGAACGGGACGATTCCAGCCGTGAACTTTTTGAAGCTGCGGGCAAGCTGGGGACAAAACGGCAACGACCGCATTGGTGCGTTTAACTACATGGCAACGATCACGTCGCAGTACCGTGATTATTACCTCGGCAGAAACGAGATCAAATATATCGGATCTTCTCCCAACAAGATCGCAAATCCCGATCTGAGGTGGGAGACTTCTGAGCAGGTTGACATTGGACTCGAAGCGACCATCTTCAGCGACTTCACCGTGACCCTGGATTATTACTCGAAGAAAACGAAGGATTGGCTCGTACAGGCTTCCGTTCCTGACCTCGTCGGAACCGGCGCCCCGTTTATCAACGGTGGTGCAATCGAGAACAAAGGCTTCGAAACTGCGATCGGGTACAAACATCGCTTTAGTGACGTGACCGTTTCAGTCAACGGAAACTTCGCCTATAACACCAACGAGGTGATCGATATCAAAAACAGTGAAAAGATCATTTACGGTCCACCCAACCAATTGTACCAGGGAATGACGGAAATGTATCGCGCGCAGGTCGGATATCCCATTGGTTATTTTTACGGTCTCAAGATGAACGGGATTTTCCAGAACGAACAGGAAATTCTTGACTACAGAAAAGACGAGCAGCTGATTCAACCCTCGGCAGTTCCTGGTGATGTCAGATTTACCGATATCAATGATGACGGTGTTATCAATGGTGATGACCGCACGATGATCGGATCACCGATACCCAAAATCACCTATGGTTTTAATCTCAGTCTCGTTTACAAAGGTTTTGATGTATCGGCTTATACCTATGGTGTTTATGGAAATGAAATTGCTTTCGGAAACAGAAGCTGGGAGCGTTTCTATAACAACTACACAACCGACATTCTCAACCGGTGGCATGGCGAAGGAACTTCGAATTCACAGCCGCGTGTGACAAAAAATACCGAACCGAACGGAAACCACCAGTTCTCTGACCTCTTCCTGCAGTCAGGTTCATTTTTCCGGCTGAAGTCCCTGAACGTCGGTTATGATTTCAGCTCGGTGTTGAACAAAAGACCTTTCAATAAAATGCGGTTATATTTTTCCGCCAACAACCTGTTCACGCTCACCAAATACAGAGGGATGGATCCCGAAGTCGGATTCGGTCCCGACGGATGGTCGTCCGGTATCGACGTAGGTTATTATCCACAGCCCCGAACCTACATGCTCGGCGTAAACCTCAAACTTTAAACCTTGCAACAATGAAAACATTAAAAATATTTTGCACTCTTTTTCTTCTGGTTACCGCATCGTGCACCGAGGATTTTGTAACGCTTGAACCGAACAATCAAAAAGTGGTCGACAACTTTTATGAAACCCCGCAGGATGCCCTGGAGGGTTTGGTTGCCACCTACGCCGTTTTGCCCTGGGATGGGTGGGGAAATATCTGGCTGTTGTCAGAGCTTGCGTCTGATAATACGTTTGCAGGAACCGGTAAATCCGACGATGGAAAGACCCAGTTTTGGGATCGTTTTCAGAAGAGCACGGATCCCAATCAGAATTTTGACCCGTGGAGAAAATATACACGCGGCATTTATCGCGCGAATGTTGTTTTGGAAAACCTGGATAAAGTTACATGGGGCGATGAGGCGGAATTGAGAACCCAGTACGAGGCCGAAGCGCGCTTCCTCCGCGCCTACTACCATTTTGACTGGGTGAGGATGTTTGGCAATGTTCCGGTTCTTGACCGGACGCTTACGCCATCTGAAGCATACAAGCCACAATCCGAACCGCAGGAAGTGTATGCCCTGATCGCTTCCGATTTGAAGTTCGCTATCGAAAATCTGCCTGGCGTTTCATTTGCAGATATGTCTGATGATTATTTTGGACGCGCTTCAAAATGGGCCGCGGAAGCATTGATGGGCCGCGTATTTCTTTTCTACACCGGCTACTATAATCAGACCGACCTGGCCGGCGTAGTGACAAAAGCGGAAGTGATAGCGTATATCGATGACGTTATCAACAACAGCGGTCATGACCTGGTTCAGGGTGCCGACGGCTACAAAAGAGTTTTTCGCTCGTCGTCATTTACCGAAGGAACGTACGTCGGTGAGGACAATATAGAAACTGTGTTTGCCATCAAACATACCCACAAGGGCCTCGGCAACTGGGGATATGAAGAAGGATTCGGCAACCGCTGGCAGAAATTTATCGGTATCCGCACGCAGGATATTTACCCCTATGCCGGGGGTTGGGGATTCTGCACCGTCAACGAAGCGTTGTATGACGCCTATGATGCGGAGGATACAAGACGCGAAGCCTCGATCATCGATATCGCTGCCGAGATCCCGACCTTCAGCGCGGTGGATCAGCGCCAGTATACCGGATACGCAATCAAGAAATTCTCTCCGACCCTTGACGCGAACAACAAACCTACCGTTGTCAATCTGGGCGGTAACGATCAGCTCGACGGCTTTGATGATCTTCCCGTGATTCGGTTCAGTGATGTGCTGCTGATGGGAGCGGAATTGAATGTGGAGGGTGGCGACCTGGCGAAGGCGCAAGCCTATCTCGACCGGGTCCGCGACCGCGCATTCGAAGATGCCGACCACCGGATCCCGGTGTCGAAAAGCGCCATTCTCGAAGAACGCAGACTCGAGCTCGCATTTGAAGGACACAGGTACTTCGATCTACTCCGCCAGGGTTTGGCCGTTGCGAAAACCGCCCTTGACAATAACGCGACGGACGATGAATTCGATGTCAACTTCCGGATAGAAACTGGTGGCTTTTTCGAGATCCCGGACAGCCAGGTGCAGCTTTCAAACGGAACGTTGAATCAAAACCAGGGATTTTAACACAGACAAATCAGGCTGATCAATAGCCTTGAACAAAAATATTTAACAATGAAAAGTTTAAAATATCTCATAATAACAGGATTGATCGGGGGAACCTTGTTCTCCTGTGATCCGGCTGAAGATCGGGAAGAATTGGGCGAACCTTTGTCTCCCGCCGATCTGAATTATTCGGTAACGCAGGAGGTGAACTATGATAACAAGGTGTTTTTAGAACATCAGACTCCTGGTTCAATTCCTTACTGGGAGCATGCCGTGGGAACTTCCACGCGGCAAAGAGACACAGTGATATTTCCCTTTGGTGGAACTTACGAGATCAAGTACACAGCATTTGGAAACGCCGGATCTGTTTCCGATGTAACCCAGATAACCGTATCGGATAATGATCCTGAATTTTTTTCTGATCCTGCCTGGAATCTCCTGACGAATGGCATGGAAGGCAAACACTGGAAACTCGTTCGTGTCACCCTGGGTCCGGCGACCGATTACAATTCCGTCTGGGGCGATGTGAGCTGGTGGAGTCCCGAAACCTATAACTGGAATGATACTGCCCATTTTGATCTGAACGGAGGTTTCAACTACACGCGATACCACAACGGGGCAGCGACCAGCAGCGGTTTTACATTTGACACAAACGAAGTCCTGACCAATAACGTCCTGGCAGATCCCGGCAAATCGATCACCATTCCGAGCGGGAACCAGATGTCGGTAAAAGATGGCTCGAACGAAATGGCCGGACCCAACAAAACACGTTACAGGATCTTCAAACTTTCTGCCGATACCCTGATCGTTGGACAGGGATCCTATTATACCGCCAGCCGGACCACGGAAAACTGGTCGTATTATCATTGGTATGTCTGGCAAAAGTAACGACTTTTAAATCCGAATAGACCCTCCAGGAAAGTAGTTAACTTGCGTTAATTACTTTCCTCTTTACATTTTTCCCACAGCCGAACGAATGAGGATTGCACTTGCCGCTGTTGTGTTTATATTCTTCGGATGTCGAAACGGAGAACGACAACAGCTTTTTACAAAGATACCAGATGATCGCTCAGGTGTGTTTTTTAATAACGTCAACATGGAAGATGAGAATTACAATGTTCTTGTCTACGAGTACTTTTATAACGGCGGCGGCGTTGCCATTGGCGATATTAACAACGATGGTCTGCCGGATATTTATTTCACTGCAAATCAAAAAGCAAACAGGCTTTATCTCAATAAAGGGAATTTTACATTCGAAGATATAACCGAAAAATCAGGCACGGCGTGCAAGCAAGGATGGAAGACGGGCATCTCCATGGTGGATATCAATGCCGATGGGTACCTCGATATTTATGTATGCCGCTCCGCCGCAAATAATCCCGCGCAACGGGAGAATAGCCTTTACATCAATAATGGTGATCTCAGTTTTACCGATCGCGCCAAAGAATATGGATTGAATGACAATGGTTACAGCACCCAGGCGTCATTCCTTGATCATGATCGCGATGGGGATGTCGATATGTTCCTGTTGAATCATTCGGTTTCCAGCATCGTTCGCAATTATGATATCAGGACTGAAAATAAGAAGGACCGTGTGCCCTTTGTAGGCAATACCCTGTACGAAAACAACAACGGCAAATTTACCGACGTCAGTGAAGATCGGCGTATTTATGGCCCGGCGCATAATTATGGATTGGGCGTTTGCTATTCGGATATCAATAACGACGGATGGCTTGACCTCTATACCTCGAACGACTACACAGGCAGCGATAACCTTTTGCTGAATGTGGAGGGTAAGTCTTTTCTCAATGTAACCGACAGCCTCCTGACCCACATTTCACGTTTCTCTATGGGGACTGACATTGCGGATGTCAACAACGACGGATTTTCCGATATTCTCACGCTGGATATGCTTCCCGATAACAATCAGCGGCAAAAGGAATTGTTCTGGCCCGAACAATACGACGTTTACACCGAAATGGTCAGTAACGGACTTCATCATCAGTTCATGCGCAATATGCTTCACCTGAATAACGGCGCGGGTCAGTTCAGCGAGATCGGACAATTCTCTGGAATTTCGAATACGGATTGGAGCTGGGCAGCCCTTTTTGCGGACTATGATAATGACGGGTTCCAGGACCTGTTTGTCTCAAACGGTTACAAACGCGATTATACGAATAATGATTTTTTGAAATACCGCGCGGACCAGATGACGTCTGCGCAACGTAAAGGCAAAGGGGAAGACTTTATCAGCCTGATGAACAAGATCCCTTCAACGAAAATCAATAATTACTTATTTCAGAATATCGACGGGTGGAAATTCTCCGATGTCTCCGATGATTGGGGCATGGGCAACGCGGGACTGACACATGGCGCTGCTTATGCCGACCTGGACAATGACGGCGATCTCGATCTTGTCATGAATAATATGGATGAGACAGCCGGCATTTACCAGAATAATGCGGAAGTTCTCGTCAACAACAACTATTTAAAGATCAGGCTTCGGGGTAACGACCAAAACTATAACGGACTCGGAGCGAAGGTCACCGTCTATTTCGGCAATAAACTGATGATGCGGGAGCTTTGCCCATATCGCGGGTTCCAATCTTCCGTCGAGCCAGTCCTGCATTTCGGTTTCGGACGTCTCACAAGAATTGACTCAGTGGTTGTCATATGGCCCAGGGGTACTGTACAAAAACTCACCAACGTTGCTGTAAATCAAACAATGGTTTTGCGACAGCAGGACGCCACCGAAAAACTGCTGCTTTCAGAAATAGATCCTGGTCAGTCCCTGTTGTCAGAAGAGAAAGGAAAGATACCGTTCAAACATCTGGAGAATCCATTTATTGATTTCAAAGTTCAGTCTTTACTGCCCCGAATGTATTCGACAACCGGGCCGGCATTGGCGGGCGGCGATGTCGATAATGATGGACTAATGGATCTCTATTTTGGTGGCGCCAGTGGCCAGGACGGTGCGCTTTTGGTGGGGGAGGAAAACGCAACATTCGCCGTAAAGGACGTTCCGTCGTTTTCGGCTGACGGTGAGTCTGAAGACACCGACGCCGTATTCTTCGATATTGATAATGACAAAGACCTCGATCTTTACGTAGTCACTGGAGGTTTCGAATTTAACAACAATGATCCCGCCCTTGAGGATAAACTGTACCGGAACGACCATGGTAATTTCAGAAAGATCAATCTGCCGGAAATGTTTTCCAGCGGCTCGTGCGTGAGACCTCATGATTTCGATCGTGACGGCGACCTCGATCTGTTTGTAGGCGGCCGCGTGACGCCGGGGCGTTATCCTTATGCACCTGAGAGTTATCTGCTAAGGAATGATGGAACAGGAAACTTTTCTATTGTCACCGAACAGGTTGCGCCTGCGATAAAACAAATCGGCATGGTAACGGATGCGGCATGGGTCGACCTCTCGGGCGACGGTAGCGCGGAACTGATCATTGTGGGCGAGTGGATGGGGATACGGATTTTTGAATCCAATGACGGAATGCTCACAGAGGGCACCTCCCATTATTTGAAAGACAACCTGCAGGGTTTTTGGAATTGTATACTCGTACACGATTTTGACAAGGATGGCGATCCGGATTTGATTGCAGGAAATTACGGACTGAATAATCAAATCAAACCTTCTTCCGTCAGGCCAGCGACATTACACTATGACGATTTCGACGATAACGGCTCCGTCGATCCGATTTTGTGTTATTATGTGAAAGACAAAAGTTATCCATTTCCCTCGCGGGATGAATTGACCGAACAGTTGCCGTACCTTAAAAAGCGATTCACGAATTACGGCGCTTACGCTAACGCGACCATTGAAGATATTTTGACTCCCCGTCAATTATCGGACGGAGGTAAGCTCGAAGCCAATCATTTTGAAACGACGTATTTTCAAAATGACGGCGGCACGCTGAGGGTAAAACATTTGCCGGTTCAAATCCAGTTCGCGCCCGTATTTGCACTTGCTGCCATGGATGTCAATCGCGACGGAAATTCCGACCTCATCTCGGGTGGAAACCTGTCTGCGACAAGGGCAAGAACCGGTGTTTTAAAGGGCAATACCGGCTTCGTGTTTCTCGGTGATGGCAAAGGCGGTTTTTCCTTCGTTGAGCCGTTCCGGTCGGGCATATGCATCCGTGAAGACATTCGAAAAATAGTAGTTACCGGCGATCGCGTCGTTTTCGCGGCCAACAATGCCGGGGCAAGAACATTTAAGCGTCAGAACACGGATGTCGTGCCACGCCTTATGTATTGACCCGACGCAACGACCGGCCGGTTGCAACATTTTGTACGGTTGTTTGAGACAATTTATCCATACCGTGATCAATTCCGCCCCTCTTTTTGAGATTTTTCAGCAATCGTTTACGAGACCTTTTTTGGATATTTCAAACCTCGTTAAGCATAAAAAGCTTCTGAGAATACTTAGCCGAATCTCATGATGGAAAAATGTTTTACACGATGTTTCCGGAACCATGATCTTCACCCTGCACGACATTCTTATTGTCATCGTTTCTTACAGTAATGGTACTCAAAATCTATCAGAAATAATTCACCAAACCAACCCTCAATCGTCGTCAAAAGGCCTGGCAGCGCGCCGGGCCTTTCTGACGATCGGGGTTCAAATGGCAAAAAAAATTCAGAAGCTACAAATGCAACATCCTAAATTCTCTGGCATCCCTCGGGCGGTTCAATATTTAGCAGTCAGTTTTTGTTTGATTGTTTCAGGTTCCGGGGCGATAGCACAAAGTGAAACGTACAGCTGGCACAATGTCGCCATGGGGGGCGGAGGTTTCGTCACGGGCCTTATTACAGGCAAAACCGGGCACAATCTCATGTATGCGCGAACGGATGTCGGAGGCGCATATCGCTGGGATCCTCTTAATTCGAAATGGATTCCCTTGCTTGATTGGGTTTCAGAAGCGGAGCTTGGTTATTTGGGAGTCGAATCTCTCGCGATCGATCCTGTGGAACCGAGTAAGGTATACATGCTTGTTGGTACGTCTTACTTTAATAATGGCAAAAGTGCTATCCTGCGCTCATCGGACTACGGGAACACCTTTTCAGTTGCGGATGTCACCGGTCAATTTAAAGCGCACGGCAATGGCATGGGCCGCCAAACAGGCGAAAAACTTATTGTGGATCCGAATCAGCACACTACAATTTACTGCGGCACGAGGGCAAACGGTTTGTTCCGAAGTTCCGATTCCGGACTAACCTGGAATCGTTTACCAGCGCTCGACGTGACAACAACTTCCAATGGCAACGGAATCAGCTTTGTGATCCTTGACCCATCAACAGGGTCGTCCGGAAATGCAACGCAAACTGTCATCGCGGGAATTTCAAGAAAGAGTTCAGCCAATATTTTCAGGAGTGATGATGGCGGATTGACATTCAACGAAGTTTCTGGCGCGCCCACTACCCTGATGCCTCACCGCGGGGTCCTTTCGAATGATGGCAACCTTTATATCACGTATACAAACAATGCCGGCCCATGGGATATCTCGGGAGCCGGAGCGATCTGGAAATATAACATTGCTTCAGGTTTGTGGACAAATGTCACACCCGCGGGTTTTGACGGGGCTTTTGGAGGAATCTCGATTGATCCCTCGAATGCCAACCGTCTAGTTGCATCAAGCATCAATTCCTGGCAATTCCAGGACAACGGTTGGGGTGACCGGATATTTGTCAGCAGCGATGCGGGCAATTCGTGGACCGATATCGTAAGTCGCGGGTTCGATCTCGATCCCAACGATATTTCCTGGATCGACGGGTCGTCAATCCACTGGGCTGGCTCCATTGAATTTGACCCTATCGACTCAAAAAAAGTATGGGTCGTTTCAGGCAACGGAATTTTTCAAACCGATGATATCGACGCAACCACCAGCGTGTGGAAATTCCAGGTAAGAGGACTTGAAGAAACCGTACCACTCGACATGATGAGCATTCCGAACGGTCCACTGGTTTCAAGCATTGGGGATTATGGAGGATTCAGACATGATGATGTCAGGGAGTATGGGGACGCGCACAGTCCGCACATGGGAACAACATACGGTGTCGCATATGCCACGCTGAATCCAAAAATGATGCTAAGGATCGGAGAAAACAAAATGTACTATTCAGAAGATATCGGGCTGACGTGGACTGAATGCGCGAGGACAGGTACCAAAGGCAGTGTTTCAATCTCCGCAGATGGAAAAATATTTCTATATAGCCCTGAAAGCGGCAAGGCGACTTACCGCTCGACTGATAAAGGCGTTTCATGGACCTTATCATCGGGACTTGCTTTTGACTGGACACGACCGCTCGCAGACCCGGTAAACGCGCTTAAATTCTATGTCTACGATCCTGCGAGCGGATCTGTTATGGTGAGCGCTGATGGTGGAAAATCGTTTAGGAAATCAGCGTCTCCAGGAACGGGAGGTTCAAAAATTATTCGCGCCACTCCTGACCGCGAAGGCGATGTCTGGATTCCCCTCTATGGCAGTGGCCTCGCGCGGTCCGTTAATTCAGCTGAAACATTTTCAAAGTTACCGTCAATCACACATTGTGCGGCTGTCGGTTTTGGCAAAGAAGCGCCAGGTAAACAATTTCCGACTGTTTTTATTTATGGAACTGTCAATGGCGTTACAGGTATTCATCGATCAATCGACGAGGGGACCAGTTGGATGCGTGTGAATGACGAGGCCCATGAATACGGCGGGCCCGCCAATGGTCAGTTCGTTCAGGGTGATATGAATGTTTTTGGCAGGGTTTACATGAGCACCGCAGGAAGGGGAATTGTTTACGGCGAATCAGACCAGACATGTATACCTACCAACGTGGTCTCATACGTGACGGTCAACGCAGGATCACCACTGCATGCAACAATCATAACAGTCGATGCCGGTAATAACGCAGTACTGGGTGCGACGCCCGAATCCGCTGGATCATGGTCATGGACCGGCCCGGGTGGGTTTGTCTCAGGCGATCGTGAAATTACTTTGAATAGCGTCTCGTCGTCACAAGCCGGGATTTATAAAGTGCGCTACACCAATCCGGCTGGTTGTCAAAGTGCTGCCGAAAGCATTTCGCTTACGGTCATCGTGAAGGCGATCAGCATCATTGTTCAAGGTGCCGATCATCGGACATCCATTGATGAAAAAGGAGGTACCCTGCAGATGAATGCCGTGTTTATTCCGGAAGACACAGACAACAAAGACGTGACGTGGTCCGTGAGCGGCAGCGGTATCGCGATGATTTCACCTACGGGACTGCTGACTGCTTTGAATGACGGCATGGTGAAGGTGAGGGCTACGGCAAGGGATGGCTCGAATGTTTTTGGTGAAACCGATATTACGATAACAAACCAGAATATAACCGCTGCCGAAAACACAGTACAAACTTTCGCGAGTTATCCCAATCCTTGTTATGACGACATTACAATAGAGCCTGCCGCCCAAATAGAACGTCTCGTGATCCGAAACATCCGCGGAGAGCTGGTCGGGGTGATTGATGTGGCTGGCAACGAATCATTGATTGTTTCAATGCGAGGTCTCTCACCCGGACTGTATGTGATTGAATTTGCCGACAGACACAAAAAAACAATTCAGGTAAAAAAAATTATTAAATACTGAGCCATAACCGATGTACCTTGAAGCCTCGAATATTGAGTAGTGGAATAAAAACAGAATCAGAGTCGATATGAAAAAGAACATTGAGAATTCATCCAGAAGGAACGCTATTAGAAAAATGGTGGTGGCAACAACAACAACAGCTGCTGTCTCGCTGGCTCACAGATTGGGTGCTGCCGAAACCATGCTCGATCATCCAACCAAAGGGAGAATCAACCATTCGGTATGCAGGTGGTGTTATAATGAAATTCCGCTGGAGGATCTTTGCCAGGCTGCAAAAAAAATCGGGTTGTCGTCGATAGAGCTCGTTGGACCTGACGAATGGCCGATCCTTAAGAAGTATGAGCTGACGTCGGCCCTGCCCTGGGGAGCCGGGAAAGGTATTACGGAAGGATTTAATAACCCGGCGCTCCATGATGAACTGGTTGCCAGCTACGAAGCCATTATTCCCAAGGTCGCAAATGCAGGCATGACTCAGATTATTTGTTTTTCCGGAAACAGGAACGGGCTTGATGATGAAAAAGGCATCGAAAATTGTGCGATTGGTCTAAAACGTCTGATGCCACTCGCGGAGAAATATAAAGTCACGTTGGTGATGGAACTTCTTAACAGCAAAGTGAATCATAAAGACTACCAGTGTGACCACACCGAATGGGGCGTTGCATTGTGTGACAAAGTCGGCTCGGAACAATTTAAACTTTTGTATGACATTTATCACATGCAGATCATGGAAGGGGATGTCATTGCAACGATCCGCAAACACAGCAAGTACATTGCTCACTATCATACGGGCGGAGTGCCCGGAAGGAACGAGATTGACGAAACTCAGGAACTCTATTATCCCGCTATCATGAAGGCGATTGCGGAAACCGGTTTTAAAGGATTTGTTGCGCAGGAGTTCATTCCAAGGCGCGATGACAAGATTGCGTCTTTGAAACAAGGCGTGGAAATATGCGATATCTGATAGGAGTGAAATTCATAGAAGACCCGATAAACGAATGAAGTGTATTATGCGATTGTTCTTTTGCTTTGTTGTTTTTGCGATCACACTTGAGCCTGTCTGCGGCCAGCCCGATCTGAAATTGTGGTATGAACAACCAGCGCGAAACTGGAATGAAGCATTGCCGGTCGGTAATGGTCGTCTGGGCGCGATGATCTTTGGCAGAGTCGACGAAGAGCTCATCCAATTAAATGAAGAGACCTTATGGTCGGGGGGGCCGGTAAATACGAATCCAAATCCATTGGCCATAAAATTCTTGCCGCAGATCCGGGAAGCATTGTTTGCTGAAGATTTTGAAAAAGCAGAGAAGCTTGCCCAGCAAATGCAGGGTTTATTTACGGAATCATATGAGCCCCTGGGTGAGCTTGTGATCAAACATGAATTTCTGGTCGCAGCCCAACCTGAAAACTATTATCGCGACCTGAATATTTCTTCGGCAGCATCAACCACACGGTTTACGGTAAACGGAGTTTCTTATTCCAGAGAGGTTTTTAGCTCAGCGCCCGACCAGGTTATCGTCATTCACCTGACTGCAAGCCAGAAAAATTCACTGTCATTTTCCGTTACTACACGAAGTTCGTTGCTCTATTCGAATAGCGAGGAAGGCGGCGATGAAATCATTATGACCGGGAAAGCGCCCTCCCATACCGACCCAAGCTATATGCAGACGATGGAGATTCCGGTTGTATATAATGATCCGCAGAAATGCCGCGGCATGCGATTTCAGGTCAGGGTGAAAGCAAAAAGCGCAGATGGAAAAATCACGGCTGATGAAAGGGGTTTGCATATAGCAGGAGCTACTGAAGCAACACTCTTTCTTTCCGCTGCTACGAGTTTCAACGGTTTCGACAAATGCCCGGACAGTGAGGGGAAAGACGAAACACTGATCGCATCGCAGTATTTGCGTGCAGCCATTGGGAAAAGATTGGATGAGCTGCGTCAGAACCACCTCGCCGATTACCGGCGCTACTTTAACCGCCTATCGCTGACATTGCCCTCAACTGAAAGGGTAATTCCCACTGACAAGAGGTTAAGGCTTTATGCCGAGGGCGCCGGGGACCCGGGACTTGAGGTCCTGTACTTTCAATACGGGCGATATCTGCTGATCAGTTCGTCGCGACCCGGAGGAATTCCTGCCAACCTCCAGGGAATATGGAACAACCACGTAAGGCCACCCTGGAGCAGTAACTTCACCACGAACATCAATGCGGAAATGAATTATTGGATGGTGGAGACATGCAACCTTTCAGAGTTGCATCAACCGCTGCTGGAATTAATCAGTCAACTGTCCGTCACGGGTAAAGAAACTGCTAAAAATTATTATGGTGCCTCCGGCTGGACGGTTCATCACAATACCGATATATGGGCAACAACCAATCCGGTAAGTGGTAGTCCGATGTGGGCGAACTGGCCATTGGGCGGCGCGTGGCTCAGTCAGCATCTTTGGGAACATTACCAGTTCACCGGAGATAAAAAGTATTTATCGGAGACTGCATATCCTGTGATGAAGGGAGCCGCACAGTTTTGTCTTGACTGGCTGGTCGAGCAAAACGGTTTTCTTGTTACGGCTCCGGCAACTTCCCCGGAAAATGTTTTTATTACCGATAAAGGGTATCAGGGAACTGTTTCAATTGCTACCACCATGGACATGTCGTTGATATGGGATCTGCTTACCAATGTCATTCAGGCGTCAGAACATTTAGGTGTTGACAAAGAGTACCGCGGGATGATCCTTGAAAAAAGAAACAAACTTTATCCATTGCAGATCGGAAAAAAAGGCAATCTGCAGGAATGGTATAAGGACTGGGAAGATGCGGATCCTCAACACCGCCATATTTCCCACCTATTCGGACTTTTCCCCGGCAGGCAAATCTCCGCATTGTATACGCCGGCGCTGGCGAACGCCGTTCGAACGTCGATGGAACTGCGGGGAGACGGAGGGACGGGATGGAGCAAAGGATGGAAGATCAATGTGTGGGCGCGCCTTCACGATGGCAATCGGGCCTACAAATTGATTCGTGAACAATTGAAATTGACAGGCGTGGAAGGTACGGACTATGCAAATGGCGGCGGCACTTATCCGAATCTTCTCGATGCCCATCCTCCCTTTCAGATTGACGGTAACTTCGGCGGATCATCCGGAATAACGGAAATGCTTTTGCAAAGTCACGACGGTGGGATCCATCTTCTCCCGGCTCTTCCGGATGCATGGCCCGACGGTACGATCACCGGCGTCAAGGCAAGAGGAGGTTTTACCATCGATATCACATGGAAGCAAAAACAAATTACCTACGTGCGAATAGAATCCGCCTTCGGTAATAATTGCCGGTTGATGACAGCCACACCCCTCGCTGGCAAAAATTTGAAACGCGCGAATGGTGCGAACAGCAACCCCTTTTATAAATCCCTCCAGGACAAGTTAAGTCAGCCACAAGCGCAGAACAATTCCCTGATCTACTATGATCTCGCTACCGTGCCGGGCAGTGTTTATGAATTAGGAAAACGTTAACGGCAACATATTGAACCCGCGATGGATTTTAGTAACGAAAAGAATTAGTAAATAAAACCCTGGAGAGTATGGAAAACAATCTGATCGAACTGAGAAAAGCGAATGGAAAAAAGGGTCCCAATATTCCATTCCTGAAATATTTGAATGTCAGCGATTTTATTGTCGCAACAATCAATGAGAAGGTTCAGATAACGCTCTTTGATCTGATCGACAAAGCCTCGTCAGCCTTCAAGGATGGTCCACAGATCCTTCCGGTCTTGCTGGCGGTAAAAGAAGATCTGCTCGCCAAAAAGATCATTAAAATAGACATCATACGGGGGCGAAACCAGGTTTTGGAATTGACGAAAGACTTCAAGAAAAATAAGACGCTATTGGTAACTCCGCTGAATAAAGGATATACCGGTGTCTATTTTACTTTTTAACAGGTTTGTAAACCGCTTCAATAAAAAAATAGAGACACTCCCCTTTTTGTAACCTAAAAACTATTATAAATGAAATTATTTCGATTTGGTCCATTGTTAAATGAAAAACCTGGTGTCATAATGGGGGACGACACCAGGATCGATGTTTCACCTTTTGGCGAAGATTATGATGAACGCTTTTTCGGAACCAACGGGGTTTCGAGACTTTCGGCGTGGCTGTCGACAAATGTGGGTAAATGTCGGCCCGTGGATCTTTCGGAACGAATCGGTTCATGTATAGCACGGCCAAGTAAAATAATTTGTGTAGGGTTGAATTACCTGAAACATGCTCAGGAAACAAATGCGCCGATTCCCAGCGAGCCGATCCTGTTTTTTAAATCCACCACCGCATTGTGCGGTCCCTATGATTCGGTTGTAATTCCAAAAAATTCAGTTAAAACGGATTGGGAAGTTGAGCTGGCGGTGGTCATCGGAAAAAAAGCGAGTTATGTTTCTGAACCGGATGCGATGGATTTTGTCGCCGGGTACACCCTCCATAACGATTACAGCGAAAGGGAATTTCAACTGGAACGCAACGGACAATGGGTCAAAGGCAAAAGTTCGGATACATTTGCGCCGCTGGGACCTTATCTTGTCACAAAAGACGAAATTGCCGATCCGCATAAACTTGGATTATGGCTGTCGTTAAACGGTGAAAATCTTCAAAACTCCAATACGTCGGACATGATTTTCAATGTCAGATTTCTGGTAAGTTATATCAGTCAGTTTATGACGCTCTTGCCCGGCGATGTCATTTCAACCGGAACTCCGGCCGGCGTCGGCCTCGGCTTAAAACCGCCCAGGTTTTTGAAACATGGGGATATCGTCGAATTAGGAATTGACGGACTTGGAGTACAAAAGCAAAAGGCAGTTTCATACGGAGCGCTTTTATAGTTCACATCTGCCCACCCGTAGTTTCAACGATGTTCATCAATCCCGAACCCGGAAATTGTTAGCGTTTATTTTTTATATTTCGTCATCCGATGATCAAGATCCAGTTTTCATTAAGCCCTTCAGACCTTGAGCCCAAGCTCAAACGCTTTTGGCAGCTTTCGGCCGAAAAAATACATTTGATAGAATCGTCTTCTAACAATTTGGCCGGCGCACCGGTTTTTACTGTCAATGGAAAATACACCTCGCGGGGATGGACGGAATGGACGCAGGGTTTTCAATACGGGTCCGCGCTTCTCCAGTTCGACGCCACCGGCGATAAAAGCATGCTCGACATTGGGCGCAAGAACACCGTTGAACGCATGGGTCCGCACATCAGCCACATTGGCGTTCACGATCATGGCTTCAACAATGTGAGTACGTACGGGAATCTTCTGCGTCTGATGGTGGAAGGCAGGATCCCATTTAATGAATGGGAGAAAAATTTCTATGAGCTTGCCCTGAAAATTTCCGGCGCGGTTCAGGCCGCGCGATGGACAACCATTAAATCGGGCGGGTTCATTCACTCGTTCAATGGGCCGCATTCTCTTTTTGTTGATACCATACGGTCGTGCAGGGCAGTTGTCCTCAGTCATTGTTTTGGACATGTTTTTCAGGCTGAAGGCGATGTGAAAGTTGATTTGCTTGAACGAGCCTTGCTGCATATGCAGGCTACTGCGCTATATTCGGTCTTCTACGGCAAGGGCCGTGACAGTTATGACGTCCGCGGACGTACAGCCCACGAAATAATTTTTAACACCAAAGACGGAAATTACCGCTGCCCCAACTCACAACAAGGATACTCCGGCTTTACAACATGGACGCGGGGACTGGCATGGGCAATTTGTGGTTTTGCCGAGCAGCTTGAATGGCTGGAGGCAATGGGAGACAAGATCACCATTCCGTCGGCATTCAAATCAAAAAATGACATTAAAGAGTGGATGCTGAAAGCAGCGAAAGCGACCAGTGATTTTTATATTGAAAATACGCCTGCCGATGGTATACCTTACTGGGATACCGGAGCCCCCGAACTTCATAAGCTGGGAAACTATCTCGATGTTGCTGCCGACCCGTTTAATCCACACGAACCCGTCGATAGCTCTGCAGCCGCAATTGCCGCACAAGGTCTCTTAAGATTGGGAAAATATCTGAAAGAGGCCGGACAATCCACCGAAGGTGAAAAATACTGGCAAGCCGGTCTGACAGTCATCAACTGGTTGCTCGCAGACCCGTACCTCAGCACCGATCCTCGCCACGAGGGGCTGATCCTTCATTCGATCTACCATCGCCCCAATAATTGGGATCACATTCCGCAGGGAAGCACGGTACCGAATGGCGAATCCAGCATGTGGGGCGACTATCATGCAAGAGAAGTATGTTTGTACCTGGGAAAAATCATGGATAAGACGCGCTACTATACATTTTTCAATTGCCTGCCATGAGCACAAACGTTCTGACCGATCTTTCCCGGTTGTGCATCCATACCATCACCACCAAACCGTGGGATATTGAAGAGGCGACTAAAAATTTCTCACGTGCAGGGGTCGGAGGTATTACGGTTTGGCGCGATGCCCTGGAAAACCGCAACGTGAGGGACATTGGCAGAATGATCCGTGAAAATGGCCTTGAGATCGTTTCGCTTTGCCGCGGCGGGTTTTTTCCTTCACACGATCGGGCATTGCGACAAACTGCGATTGACGACAACATTAAGATGATCGGGGAAGCGCATGCCTTGGGAGCCCCTATGCTGGTTTTAGTATGTGGGGCAGACCCGAAACAATCACTGGAAGATTCACGACAACAGATCATGGATGGTATCGCATCCGTACTTCCCCATGCGAAAGCTGCAAATGTAAAACTTGCCATTGAGCCGCTTCACCCGATGTATGCAGATACAAGATCCGCCATTAATACATTACGCCAGGCAAATGACATGGCGGAAGCATTGAACTCAGTCTATGTGGGCGTGGCTGTCGACGTGTATCACCTGTGGTGGGATCCATTTTTGGAAGAAGAGATCAAACGTTGCGGACGTAACAACCATCTTTTTGCATTTCACATCTGCGACTGGAAAGTGCCTACAACCGACTTGCTGCTCGATCGCGGCCTGATGGGTGAGGGTTGTATTCCGGTAAGGAAGATCCGTGGGTGGGTTGAAGAAACCGGTTTCAACGGATTCAATGAAGTTGAAATTTTTTCAACGCGGTACTGGCAGACAGACCAATCAGAATTTCTGGACAGAATAATCCAGGCATATAAACTTCATAGTTGAAAATATCAGGAAATGAAACAGCACACAGTTGGTATTATTATGAACGGCGTAACTGGCCGTATGGGCACCAATCAGCATCTGTTGAGATCTGTTGCGCAGATCATCAGGCAGGGCGGAGTAAAAATTAATTCCGGCGAGGTCATCATGCCCGACCCGATCCTCATCGGACGCGATGCGGCTAAACTGGAAAAACTGTGCGAACAGTCCGGCGTAAAAAAAATGTCTACCGACCTGGATAAGGCCCTGGCGGATCCGCATAACATCATTTATTTCGACGCCCAAACCACAGGGAGAAGGGCCGAAGGCGTACGGAAAGCTGTGAAAGCAGGGAAACACGTCTATTGCGAAAAGCCGATCGCTATCGATACGAAAACGGCGCTGGAACTTTCCGCGCTGTGCAAAAAAGCGGGATTGAAAAACGGAGTGGTCCAGGATAAGCTGTGGTTGCCGGGCATACTCAAGCTGAAACGTTTGATACAACAGGGTTTTTTTGGAACGATCCTCAGTGTAAGGGGTGAGTTCGGTTACTGGGTTTTTGAAGGAGATACAATACCTGCGCAACGTCCGTCATGGAACTACCGGAAAGAAGACGACGGGGGAATCATCATCGACATGTTGTGTCATTGGAGGTATGTGCTCGATCATGTTTTTGGAAAAGTGAAGTCCGTATCCTGTCTCGGGGCGACGCACATTCCGACACGTGTAGACGAGCAGGGAAAAAGCTACAGGTGCACGGCGGATGATGCCGCGTACGCTACGTTTGAACTCGACAATGGCATCATCGCACAATTCAATTCATCATGGACCGTACGGGTAAGACGTGATGACCTGCTGACACTACAGGTTGACGGCACAAAGGGTTCTGCCGTTGCGGGACTTCGCGAATGTTATACACAGGCGTATGGCAATACACCAAAACCGGTCTGGAATCCCGACATTGCACAGCCGATAAACTTTTTCGAAGGGTGGTCAAAGGTTCCCGAACAGGAAACATTTGATAATGCCTTCAAGGTTCAGTGGGAGCTCTTTCTCAAACATGTTGTCGTTGGCGACCCTTTTCCGTGGGATCTATACGAAGGCGCAAAAGGTGTTCAGCTTGCGGAAGAGGGACTGAAAAGCTGGGAGAAGAGATGTTGGGTCGATATTGGTGAATTGTAATTTTTCATTATGAAAAAAGTAGCGCTTATCACTGGAGGTAGCAGGGGTATCGGATTCGGAATTGCTGAAAACCTTGCCATGAGCGGTTTCGATCTTGCCATCAACGGCCAGCGTACGGAAGACCTCGTCCAGGACGCATTGTCTGCGCTGAGGCAAAAGGGCGCTGACGTATTATATTGTCAGGGAAGTGTTGCATCAGCCCGCGACCGGAAAAATATTCTCGACAAAGTAAAAACGCACTTTAAGTCGCTTCATGTTCTCGTTAACAATGCCGGCATGGCTCCGCGCGAACGAATGGATATTCTCCAGGCAAAAGAGGAAAGTTTTGACGAAGTAATTTTTACAAATCTCAAAGGTCCATATTTTTTGACCCAGGATGTAGCCAACTGGATGATAGACCAACAAAAGAACACGAGGGAATTTTTCGGATGTATCGTAAACATTTCCTCCGTTTCTGCCACGGTAGCGTCGACTAACCGCGGAGAGTACTGTATCTCCAAGGCAGGGATCAGTATGGCCACGCAATTGTTTGCTGCGCGCCTTGGGGAATTCAACATTCCGGTGTTTGAAGTCCGGCCGGGAATTATCGCCACGGACATGACGGCAGCTGTAAAAGAGAAATATGACAACCTGATCGATAAGGGCCTGACCGTGCAAAAACGTTGGGGCATTCCTGATGATGTTGGTAAAGTCGTGCGCGCGCTTGCGGAAGGAGCGTTGATGTATTCGACCGGTCAGGTGATCATGGTAGATGGGGGGCTGACGATTCCGAGATTGTGAGTTTAAGGTACGAGGTGGGAGGTACGAGGTACGAGGTTGGAAGTACGAGGGAGAGTTTCGAAGATTTGATCTTCATGGTGGCTAGCGATAGGGGTACCGCATCCCGATAACAACCGGATTTTTTCATTCCCGTAAATTGAGGGAGTAAATTTTTATTTGCATCTTCATCGTTGTACTTAGAAACAATGATCATGAAAAAGCTACTCCTATTAACCGGTATCATACTGTCCGGCGTGCAGGTCAATTGCCAGGATATTCAGTTTCCGCCAAGTGGTGAGAATCAAAAAGCGACAACTTCTCAAAGCATTGGTCTCGTGAACGTTTCAATTACTTACTCGCGGCCGAATGTCACCGGTCCGAATGGCGAAGACCGAAGGGGAAAGATCTGGGGCGGACTTATTCCGTTTGGTCAAGACAAGGGCTTGCCATGGCGGGCCGGGGCGAACGAACGAACGACGATCGAAGTATCGCATGATGTTTTGATAGACAACAACAAGTTGCCCGCGGGAAGATATGGATTGATGATATTTGTGGAAAAGCTGGATTCATGGACTGTCATTTTTTCCCGCGACGACATTGCCTGGGGCGCCTTTGGCTATAAAAAGGAAAATGACGTGCTGAGAATTAAATGTCAGGTGGTCGACACCGATTATACGGAATGGCTCACTTACGGATTTGATAACCCGACGCAGGAAAAAACGAGCGTGTTTCTGAAATGGGAAAATAAAAAGATCACGTTTGAAATTGCCGTACCTGACCACCGGGAACTTTATGTCCGGCACTTTCGCGACGCTTTGAAAAAGCCATCCGTTTTATTTCACAGCGGAAACTGGCAGTGGGCGGCGGACTACTGCGCAGACAATAACTTAAACCTGGAGGAGGCGCTGACATGGGCGGAAAGAAGCATGGCGCCGGGTATCGGCGTGGAAACGTTTTCCACCCTTTCCACCAAAGCAAAGATCCTGAAGAAATTAAACAGGGCTGAGGAGTCGAATACGGTCATGGACAAAGCCGTCAGGTCAACTACGGCGTCTGCCACAAATATTGATGGTTATGCCAGGGAATTGCTTTCCGAAAAAAATAATCAAAAAGCTTATGCCGTCTTTAAATTAAACGAGGAGAGATTTCCGGATCAAATGATCCCTTCTGTCGGCCTGGCCGACTATTACGCGGCGACCGGCGACAAAAAGCAGGAGATCCGGTACCTTCAAAAAGCAATTCAAAACGCGAACGAAAGACAAAAAGCGCGCGCTGAATCATTGCAAAAGAGACTCGATGCTTTAAAGGGTTGATTTCATTTCAGTGACATCACCGCAATGAATCATGACAATCATTATCAGATGAATCGTTGGTTATGAATCATTTGTCGGTACTTTCAGTCAATGATAGCTTTGTTGCCCAGGTCTTCATTATGATTACCGGTCGCGGTCTCTTCTGTATCCGTGATTTCTATGGTGATGTAGCCAACAGGGTTTCGATTCAAATACCGATTGCGGTCAAAGACCTGCGAATAACGATTCCTGACGTGGGTGATTTAAGATCTGTGAATCCAACATTACAGAATTTGATTTCAGGAAATTACCTGGAAGTAATTTCAAATTTGGTCATCTCACGCGCCAGCCCTTCCGCCGATCATTATTTCAATAAGTATTCGTCGATCAATGGCTTAAGCTCCTGATACGAATACGTCTTTGCCCTTTCATCGGTATACCCTCCAGTGAATATTTTTCTGACAATCCCATTTTTATCAATGACGATATTGGTGGGCCAGCCGCCCAGCATGCAATATTTTTTTTCGGGACTATAGACAGAAGAGACAATCTTGTACTTGAAGTCGTATTCTCTTCTAAAGTCATTCAGTGATTCGGAATCGTTCCGCGCAAAGGCAATGAACACAACATCCTCGCCTTTGTAAGTTTCCACAAGCATGTTCAGTGCCGGCAGTTCAGCAATGCACGGGGCACATTCAATAAACCAGAAATTTAATACGACAATCTTGCCTTTGAGGGCGGAGAGAGACAATGTTTCGCCAGACATGGTCTGAACTTTGAAATCCGGCGCCCTGCATCCAATGAGTCCGTCCAGGATCGCCTGGTTTTTTTCCGGAAAAGCAAGCGTGGATTTTTCAAAATTGTTATTGCAGTTTTCGAAACAGTTTTCCTGGCCGAAGCAACATATAGAACTCAAAATGAAAATGGTAATACAAAAGGTGCGCATGGGTTGGGGTTTGAACACAATGTATATAATAAATTCTCCTGAACGAATGGTAGTCAGTGTTGGCGGAGCGTATTTATTTTCGGATCACGCACACCGCCGTGTGTTCGTGTAAAATTTTTTTTGTTCGAATTTTCGATTGGTTCAACTATTTTGATTTAGCGTTTGGAAATGTTCTTTTCTTTTTCTTTACCTTTAGATGAGTAAAGTATGAAATATTGCCATCTTGAAGATACGGAACTTATAAAACTCGCGTCAGGTCAGGATGAAAAAGCGTTTCGCGAAATTTATGATCGCCATTGGCAGGAGATCTTTCTTTTAGCCTACAGAAAAGTTCGCAGCAAGGAAATTGCTGAAGAGTTGACTCAAAATTTGTTTGTCAGTCTCTGGGAAAAAATTGGAACCGTGGCAATTCTCAATTTGAGGGCATGGCTGATGGGTGCCATTAAATACAGCATCATCAATTACTACAAATCCCAGATCGTTCATGAGAAATATCTCTCTTACATACAAGGTGGAGTAGCTGAAGAAGGTCAAACCGCGGAACGGTTGACGCTGCTGAAGGAGCTGAATGATGCCATTGACAAGGGAATATCCCTTCTTCCGCAAAAAACACAACAGGTCTTCAAGTTAAGCCGGATTGAAAACAGGCCGGTAAAAGAAATATCGCAGACCCTTAATATCTCTGAAAAGACGGTAGAATACCACATCACGCAATCGCTTAAATTGATGCGCGTCTATCTGAAGGACTATTTGGTTTTCATACTCTTTTTTCTAATCGGCTAACAAGCCCCGCCGAATTTGTTGGCGCTTGGCAATTCAAGCATGATCGATGTTTGAACTTATGTTTCTCCGGCGTTCGCTAATCTGCAAGGAATGTTGCAGTTAGATTCCTTTCTGCGACAAAATCAGCTTTGCATAAGAAACTTCAAAAAAATTCATCTCCGGAATTAGGGATGAGGCGCAGATCCTTTACTTGTTGATATAAGTTAAAACACAAACGCGTCCACACCCTATGAGCAGAAAAGCTTTTCATATTTTATTAAAACGTTATCTGGAGGGGAAATCCAACGAAGCCGAACGGAAAATCGTGGAGCAATGGTACAGCATTCTCGATGACGATGAACTGCGGGAAATAGAGCATGCCGAACTCAGTGAGATCAATGAAAAGTTATGGAACAGGATCAACACCCGCGTAACTCCCGGAGGGGCGCTTCGTTCCGCCGAATCGGGCAGTCGTATGCTTGGTGGATGGACGAAACTTGCGGTGGCCGCGTCGCTGACCGGACTCCTGGCCATTGCGGCATATTTTGTCGTCAGTAAACAGCAAGTGGAGCGTTTTCCGGGAATGGCCCTGAATGCGGAGCTTATCACCTCCGAGAATACAACCGCAAGCCCGTTGGATATCGTGCTGGAAGATGGCAGCCATGTTGTTTTGCAGCCCTCCGCCAGGTTAAAATATCCCGCACACTTCCCGGCTACCGAACGCCAGGTTTTTATTGAAGGCGAAGCGTTCTTTGAAGTAAGCAAAGATCCCGCGCGCCCATTTTTCGTATACAGCGCAAACCTCGTCACCCGCGTCGTTGGTACCAGCTTCATCGTAAAAACCGGCACCAGCCTCAAGGAAAGTGAAGTATCTGTGCTGACAGGAAAAGTCGTGGTGTTCAAAAACGGCGAACGGACTTTTTATCAAAAACTCATTCCTTCAAAACGCGACGAAGTACTGCTTACGCGTAATCAAAAGGTCATTTATAATACGAGAGACGAAAAACTGATCGTGACACTCATTGAAAAACCCTTGCCGGCAAATCCTGACGAGAAGAAGGAGGAAGGCAAACCGTATTTCACGTTCAACGATACCCGTCTGGCGGATGTGTTTGCGGAAATTGAAAAAGCCTATGGCGTGCAGATCATTTTACAGAATCCAAATGACGTCAGGAGCTGCACATTTACCGGAGACATCCATGACCAGGGAATGTATGGCAAACTCGAACTGATCTGTCAGTCTGTTGGGGCAACCTACGGGATTGAAGACGGAAAAATTGTCGTGTCGGGAGGTCGATGCGACTAACTGTCGTAAGACCACTGTTAAGAAATGAATTTTACCTGAATTGCTTTTTGAACCTAAACCCAATACTATGATGACGAAGAAATACACACCAGAACGCTCACCCTGATAGAAAAAAGAAAGCTGACAATGGGGGCATTGCCAGCTTTTAACCCCGATTCGTCGGGGTGTTTTGTCCGAGATTTGATTCACAACAAAACTTTCTAAGTTATGAAAAAAAAACGATTTGTTGCTTTATTAAAATCAACAATGAGGGTGACGATTGCACAAGCTATATTATCCATAATGTTCACATGCGCCGTACTGGCGAGCGATGTAGAAGCGCAGATTTTAGATAAAGACGTATCCGTGTCATTTGACAACACGGAAGTTAAACACATACTCCGCCATCTGCAAAAACAGGCACAGGTAAAATTTGTTTACAGTCCTACAGCCATCCAGATAAACCGCAGAATCTCCATTCACCTGTCGCATAAGAAACTTGGTGAGGTGCTTGACGAGATGCTGCCGCCATTGGGTATTCATTATGAAGTAAAGGATGATCACATTGTCCTGTTTAAAAAAGCCGACAAGAATGCCAACGGCAGCAACGGTCAAACCAGCATTCCCGAGACAGATGATGTAATGCAGCGGACAGTTACAGGAAAAGTAACTGACGAGAACAACGAGGGGTTGCCAGGTGTAAGCGTTATTATCAAAGGAACGAACATCGGTTCCACGACGGACGCCGCTGGCGATTTTAGCCTCGTTGTTCCCACGGAACACGAGAATGGTATCATGGTTTTCTCATTTGTGGGATATCAATCCCGTGAAATCGGGCTTCAGGCGCGTACCAACATCAATGTTCAATTACAGCCCGACATCAACGCACTCCAGGAAGTGGTCGTTGTAGGTTTTGGCGAACAACGCAAAATCAGTCTGGTCGGTGCACACTCAACCGTGGACGTGACGCAACTGAAACAGCCCGTGGCTAACATGGGGACGATGCTTGCAGGCCGTTTGGCCGGTATCGTCCAGGTCCAGCGAAATGGTAACCCGGGTCAGGACAACGCTGACATCTGGATCCGCGGACTCTCAACGTGGCCAGGCCAGGGGGCACGACCCCTCGTGCTCGTAGATGGCGTGGAACGCAGTCTCGACAACATCGATCCCCAGGACATCGAATCATTCAGCATCATGAAAGACGCATCGGCGACCGCGGTCTACGGTGTACGCGGTGCTAACGGTGTGATCCTGATAAAAACACGCAGTGGCAGAGCGGGAAAGACCGAACTTGATTTTAATTATAATCAGGGCGTTACCAGCTTTACGCGAATTCCTGAAATGGCGGACGGCCCGACGTACATGAAGCTGGCTAACGAAGCCCTGACTACGCGTGGCAATGCTCCAAAGTTTTCACAGGAACAAATTGATCGCACGGCCAGTGGTGAAGATCCCTTTGTTTATCCGGATGTGAACTGGATGAAAGAGGTGTTTAACCCATCCGCTGCAAACCGCAGGGTTAACGTCAATGCAACGGGAGGCGGAGACAAGGCGGTTTATTATGTTTCATTGGCATACTACAACGAAGAAGGTTTTTTGAAAACGGATGGCATTGAACAATACAATGCCACCACCAAATTCACGCGTTACAATTTTACCAGCAACCTCACGCTCGATATTACGCCGACAACCAAGCTCGACCTGGGTGTCCAGGGTTATGTTTCCAATGCAAACTATCCTGGAATCGATGCGGGCGACGCGTTTCAGCAGGCAATGTGGGTCACGCCGATTGACTTTCCGGTGATGTATCCGGGTGGTCTCGTTCCGGGCAGAAATCCAAACGGCGATCAACGCAATCCTTATGCAGATGTTACCCAGCGCGGATACCGCAATCAATTTCGCAACCAGACCTACTCGAACGCCCGACTGACGCAAAAGCTTGATTTTCTTGTCAAAGGATTAAGTTTCACTTCGATGTTTTCCTTTGACGCATGGAATTCTCATGACATCAACCGCATCAAGCGAAAAGATACCTGGTTTGTCGATGTCAACAATCCGCGGAATGCCGATGGCACCCTAAATCTTTTCCGCACTTACTCCTCCCCGCAGGTTACGCTTGGATATAGCCGGGGAGTCGGAGGAAACCGAAGATTTTACACCGAATCTTCGCTGAACTATAACACCACCATCGGAAAACATTACGTCACCGGGATGATGTTGTTCAACCAGAACGATTATACAAATTCCTCTCCTTTTCCGGATAATTTCACAAACTCGATTCCTTTCCGCAACAGGGGGATCGCGGGTCGTGCAACCTATTCGTATAGTGACAAATATTTTGCGGAATTCAACTTTGGTTATACCGGTTCGGAAAACTTTGCACCTAATAAACGATATGGGTTTTTCCCCGCTTACGGCGTAGGCTGGATCGCTTCCGACGAGGCGTTCTTTGCGCCCGCCCGCGATGTCATTCAGTTTCTCAAGTTCCGGTTCTCTGACGGCCTTGTAGGCAGTGGAACAATTTCCGCCAACCCCTCCAACCTGCGCAGATTCGGATACCTGACGTTCGTCTCCGAGGGAAGACCGGGATACCTTTACGGCAAACCAGGCAACCTGCTTGCAAGGTCCGGTATCGAGATCACCGATTACGGCACCGACGTTACCTGGTCCACTTCGCGTAAAACAAACCTCGGTATTGAGATCAGGACCCTCAGGGAGACCGTTAGCCTCAATGTCGACTTATGGAAAGAACATCGCACTGGAATTTTTCTTCAGCGAGGTTCCGTTCCCGACATCGTCGGTTTAAGCAGTGTGCCCTGGGCCAATCTTGGAACGGTTGACAACAAGGGAATTGATGTCAATCTGGAAGTGTATGAAATAAAACCCGGGCCGAATGTTCAACTGACCATGCGCGGAAATTTCAACTACAACAGAGACGAGATCATCGAAAACGATCAGCCTCCGCAAGCTCACCCATGGCTTGACGCAAGAGGGTCAAATGTGTTGGCGTACTGGGGATACATCGCGGAAGGCTTGTTCGAATCTGATGCAGAGGTCGCCAGTCATGCCGTGCAACCCTTTGGTGACGTGCGCGCCGGCGATATCAAGTACAGAGACATGAATGAGGACGGTACCATCGATGCAAAGGACATCGTGCAGATCGGCATCGGGGATGTGCCCCGGGTCACTTTTGGAGCCGGCTTCAATTTCACCTGGAAGAACCTGGGCTTCGGAGCTTTCTTTCAGGGCGTCAGGCAGGCTGACCGGATGATCAGTGGCCTCGGGATCTGGCCCTTTATCGGAGATGGGGGAACAGGAAATGTATACAGCATCGCCACGGACCGGTGGACAGAAGAAAATCCGGATCCCGGCGCATTTTATCCGAGGCTTAGCTACGGATCAGGTAACATAAATAATTATCAATCGAGCTCATGGTGGGTTAAGGACATCAGCTTTACGCGCCTGAAGACAGCGGAAATAAGTTATTCGGTGCCTTCGCACCTGATTCAAAAACTTCGCATGTCACAGGCAAGGATCTATGCAATGGGCGTGAACCTGCTGACGTTTAGCAAATTCAAATTGTGGGATCCTGAACTCAACACGTCGAACGGCACGAGATATCCCCTGGTGAAAACCGTATCCGTTGGTGTTAATGTCACATTCTAAAGGAACGAATCATGAAACGAATTAATATTCTCTTGACGATCATACTCGCGGTGACTGCAACAACTTCCTGTGACCAGGGATTTCTTGACCAGGTGCCCGATGACCGCCTCACGCTGAAAGATGTGTTTGTCAACCGTACCAATACCGAAGCCTTTCTCGCCAACGTGTACAGTAACATTCCTGACGAGTTTGCGCAACGGTTCGTCACAACCAATAACTCAGGCCCCTGGACATCCGGTTCGGATGAAGCAAAGTATGTTTGGGGATTTGTCGCCAGCAATCAACTGAATGCCGGATCATGGAATTCTTCAAGTGGTTTCGTGCGGGCCTTTTGGCTGCGTTACTACCAGGGTATTCGAAATGCCGGCTATTTTATTGCCAACGCCGACCAGTGCAGCGAGTGCAGTGAGCAGTTGCTGATCCAGTTCAAAGCGGAGGCGCGGGCATTGAGAGCAATGTTCTATTATTACCTGATGCGCCTATACGGGCCAGTTGTGGTCTTAGGCGAAGATGTTATTCCCCCGGATGCGCCCCTGGATCAAATCCAGATCCCGCGAAGTCCATTCGATGAATGCGTTGACTATGTAGTGAGTGAACTGGACGCCGCCGCCGCGGATCTTCCGGTTATGCCGACGAACAATACCGCGTATGGTCGCATTACCCGTGGCATTGCGCTATCATTCAAACTGGAAACATTAATGCTCGCGGCGAGTCCTTTGTTCAATGGAAACACCGATTACGCTGACCTGAAGAACAATGACGGGACGCAACTGATCAGTCAACAATACGATGCCAACAAATGGAAAAGAGCAGCCGATGCCGCCAATGAATTCATCGATCAATTTGTACCCGGCACCTACAACCTGTATAAAAAAAATAATGCGTCCGGCGTTTTCGATCCATATCTCTCATGCCGCGACGTGATGCTGGATGACTGGAATTCCGAATGGATTTTTGCGCGCCCGGGTAACCTGGCGCCATGGAGACAATATGAGACGACACCTTATCACTCCGGTGCGCAGGCCGAGAACCGTGGAAGCGGTGGTTTGGGCGCAACCCAAAATATGGTGGATGCATATTTTACAGCAAACGGACGACCGATCGACGACCCTGCTTCCGGTTATGCGTCCACGGGCTTTTCGGATTTTAAAGCGCCTTACGATTTTCAGGCACGGCAAACTTACAACCAGTGGGCGAACCGCGAACCACGGTTTTATGTAGGAGTCACTTACGATGGTAGCCTATGGCTTAACCGTTCTTCCGGTGACATCGTTACACGAACACATTTTAGCGGAAACTCCGGTGTGAATATTGGAGGCAACGACTATAGCCGAACGGGTTACATTGTGCGGAAAAACATGCCGGTTGCCGATCACCGCGTAGGTGGGCGTGCGCTGGTGCTGAGCCGACTTGCGCACATATACCTCAATTATGTCGAAGCCCTCAACGAATATGACCCGGGCAACCCGGACATACTGATCTATCTCAACCTGATCAGGGAGAGGGCCGGAATACCTGCGTACGGATCCGATGCGCTGCCGGAACCATTCAATCAGGATGCCATGCGCGAAGCCATCAGACGCGAACGCAGGATCGAGCTCGCGTTCGAGAACGTGAGATTCTTCGATACCCGCAGATGGAAAATTGCTGAGCAAACTGACAACGGACCTATTTATGGATTGAACATCCAAAAAGACGCGCCGGAGTTTTATACCAAAGTGGCTTTTGAAAACAGACTTTTTCAAAAGAAACACTATCTGTTTCCAATACCCCAGATAGACGTCAACATTAATAAGCAATTGATTCAAAACACAGGATGGTGAAGGATACCGGTTTTTCAACGCAGTCATAAAAAGTATGACGCCGATTGGAAGCGCAGTGGCGCAAGCGGTGCAATCAATGAATCAACAACCTTAAAAAGAATTTCATCATGAAAATAATATTTTTAAAAAATCTGCTGAAAGGAGTCTGGTTTTCTCTTCCTCTACTCCTTTTGGCTGTCAATGCCCATGGGCAGTACGGTATGCTGAAGGATGGCATACTGACCGCTCAATATGATGGCAATGGAAACAATGAAGCCATTCCCCGGATGGTCGATCATAGAAGTGGTACCAAATACCTGACGTTTACGCAATCCAACGGTGTTGGCCAGGGACCCCCACTCTATCTTCAGTGGCAATGCTTTACACCGACGGTTGTCGATCATTATTACCTCACCGCGGCGAACGACGCCCAGGGGCGCGATCCTAAAACCTGGCAATTACTCGGATCCGCTGACGGAATAAACTGGACAACGCTGGATACGCGAACCAATGAATTGTTTACCGAGAGATTTCAAACACGCTCGTATGGTTTTGCAAATTCAACCGCATACACGTACTACCGTTTGAACATCACTGCAATCGGCTCCGGAACACTTTTTCAACTAGCGGAATGGATGCTCTTTGAACCAGGCGAAGTGGTTTCCGGAACAGGTTTTCTCGACATCATGCGTAGCGCCGGAACTGTGACAGCCCAGTATGACGGCAATGGAGCAAATGAAGCAATCGGCAAACTTGTTGATAATGACCTGGGTTCGAAATACCTGACGTTTAATGTACCGCCGTTGTGGTTGCAATGGGAAGCGGAAACCGCAAAGGTGGCTAACCGCTACTTTATTATATCTGCCAACGATGATGATACACGCGATCCAAAAACCTGGACACTTGAAGGTTCGGATGACGCAGCCGCGTGGACCGTGCTTGATACGAGGACCGATGAGATTTTTACGTCGCGCAGACAGCTAAAATTATTCTCCTTTACAAACTCCACGGCTTACAAGTTTTACCGTTTGAATGTTTCAGCAAATAACGGCTCGACTTCCATCTTTCAATTGGGAGAATGGGGACTTTATGGCGATGCCACCACAGTTGCCGGTAGTCCTTCGGCGCTGGCTGCAACCACAATATCCAACACACAGGTCCGGCTTACATGGACGGATATCGCTTCGAACGAGAGTGCTTTTGAGGTTGAACGGTCCGAAGATGGGTTAAACTTTACACTTGCCGCGTCGCTGGTCGCTAATTCAACTTCTTATATCGACGATGGGTTGCTTCCGGCTACCACCTATATCTACCGCGTACGCGCAGTCACACCAACATCCTCCTCGGATTATACAAACATTGTCGATGCAAAGACCGCCGAAGCAAGCGGTGCGTATTTCGACATCACCGATGATGGAGGATCTTTGTCCGTTTCGAAGGACAACACCAACGCGAATGAGAGCTCGCCGAAAATGGTTGATAACGATACCGGTACGAAATTCCTTATTCCCGGTCCCCTGGAATTGCCATACACCTTTATCTATCAGGCTGCCGGATCCTACGTAGTCAACGAGTACTCCATCACATCGGCCAATGACGGACAAAGCCGTGATTTCAGGAATTGGACTTTCGAAGGTTCGAATGACGGAACGACCTGGTCTATTTTGGACACGCGAACAAATGCGACCTTTCAGACGCGTTTTTTAACCAAGACGTTTTCGTTTAGCAACACAACATCCTATTCCCGATACAGGATAATCCTCACCGGTAATAATGGTGATGGGAACCTGGTGCAGGTTGGTGAATGGAAAATTTGGGGTCGCTATCCGGATGCACCCGCGGTGCCTACGAATCTCGCGGCGACTCCCGTTTCTCCCTTTCTGGTTCAACTGAGCTGGAAAGACAACTCGGCAGACGAAACGGGATTTGAAATAGAACGCTCAACCGATGGAGAGAACTTCTCCTACGTGGCGACTGCAGAGCCGAATTCAACGAACTACACCGGATACGATGACGACGAGCTAACACCTTCAACGACCTATCATTATCGTGTAAGGGCCGTAAAGTCATCTTCAAAATCCGTCTATACAAATATCGCACAGGCAACCACGAAAGTCAGCACGATCACCGGGCCCGCAGACCTCAATGCGGAAGCTTTATCGCATACGGAGATCCAACTGGCATGGACAGACAATTCTGATAACGAAACGGGATTTGAAGTACAGCGCTCCATCAACGGCACAGACTTTACGATGCTGATCACGCTGGATCCGGATGCAACCGGGTACACGGATGTCGGCCTTGCCCATTCAACACAGTATCATTACCGGGTAAGAGCATTAGGCACACCCGTTAACTCGACGTATTCAAATATAGCAGTAGCGACAACGTTGCTCGACCCTAACCTTCCGGTGGCACCAGCCAATTTGGCTTCGGGTGCGGTGTCTCATGTTCAAATTGAGCTTACGTGGGAAGATGCAGGCAACAATGAAGATGGATTTGAGATCGAACGTTCATCGGACGGAACAAGCTTCACGCTGATCACTACAGTGAACCAGGACGTGACCTCCTATATCGACGAAGGCCTGACACATTCAACGAAGTACTACTACAGGGCAAGGGCTGTGAATAGTTACGGTCACTCTCCGTCATATACGGCGATTGTCGAGGTGACTACGCTTGTGGATCCCAACCTGCCCGCGGCGCCTTCCATCGTCGCAGCGACGGCGACTTCTCATTCGATGATCACCCTTACCTGGGAAGATCCTTCCACCGACGAAACAGGTTTTCAGATCGAACGGTCACCAGACGGCACTACGTTTACGCTACTGGCCACCACGGGTGCAAATGCGACCAGTCATCAGGATCCGGACCTGTCACATTCCACCACATATTATTACCGCATCCGGACAATTAATTCTTTTGGTCCATCCGTTGCTTACTCTTCAACGGTTGAAGCGACGACCCTGGCGCATCCCGGCCTGCCACCCGCACCTTCGCAGCTAACACTCACAGCTTTGTCGGATTCTGAAATAAAAATTGAGTGGAAGGATAATTCGATTGATGCCGGTTCTTTCGAACTCGAGCGGTCTTTGGATGGTGCAGCGTTTTCGCCAGTCGCTACTGTCCCCTGGGACAAGATCTCTTATGTTGATTACAACCTATCCAAAAAAACCGAATATCATTACAGGGTTCGCGCGAAAAATGAGATTGGATATTCCGGCTGGTCGGATGTGAAAAAAGTTACCACTACCGATCTCCTCGTGGTGTTGTACGATATCACGAATGACGGAGGGATACTTACCGCGCTGTACCAATCCACAAATTCGGCGGACGGTGTTTATTCGCCGGCTTCGGAGGATTACACAAAACTCACCGATAACAACAACGGAAGTAAATACCTTATTTTTGGCAATCCGGCTAATTACTGGTTTCAGTACGAGGGAACGAAACAATATGTCGTGAACAAGTATACGATTGTGACTGCCAATGATGCACAATCGCGTGATGCCAAAGACTGGACTTTTCAGGGATCGAATGACGGCGTCAGCTGGAGTGTGCTGGATACCCGCACCAATCAGTTTACCGACGTTAATACGCCGCGCTCTACACCTTTCAGTTTTGGATTCACAAATACGACAGCGTACAAATATTACCGACTCCACGTGACCGCCAATAATGGAGCAACGAATATCATGGGTCAGATCGCTGAATGGCAGATCTGGGAGTCCAATCCGTCGATTCCTGTCTCTTCGGCCAGTATCAAGGCTACCGCAGTTTCCGGAGAAGCGATAAGGATCGAGTGGAAAGATGAAGATACAAGTGAAACTGGTTTCGAGATTGAGCGGTCTTCCGACGGACAGACGTTTACGCAAATTCATGTGGCAGCCGCGGATATAATATCTTATACCGATACTGCTCTTAATCCGTTGACTACTTATTATTACCGTGTGCGGGTGGTCGGACAGGCGGGGTTTTCACCTTACACGTGGGTTGCGTCTGCGACGACGTTACAAAGCGCCGACGCACCGATGGCGCCTGCGGAACTGGTGGCTACGCCTGTGTCAGAAAGTGAGATTGCGCTGACATGGTCCAACCAGGACGACAATGGAACAGCGATTGAAATTGAACGCTCCCCGGACGGCAATACATTCACCACAATTGCGACCGTCGCGGCAGACGAAACGGCTTACACCGATACGGGCTTGCTCGTTGCGACCAGGTATTATTATCGCATACGGTCGAAAAACGATACGGCTCCATCTGCATATAGCCAAACGGTTAGAACAATTACCACGGGCAACAACCTGCCGCCAGCGCTGGATTTGATCCCTGATCAGAGCACGTGCAGCGAGACACCACAAACGATCGAACTGACAGGCATCAATGGCCCGGAATCCTGGCAGCAGATAACGTTATCGGTTGGCAGTACGAGCCCGAATTTATTTGATGAATTGTCTATCAGTGCGGTGAGCGGAGGAAAGGCAATGATAACCTATAAAATCAAAGCAGGCCTGACCGGAGCAACAACGGTAACCGTCACGGCAACCGACAACGGCGGTACTTTTAATGAAGGCTCAGACTCTTTCAGCCGATCATTCATATTAACCATCTTTGAACTCCCCGTTTCCATTTCCGCTGACGTCGACGGGCTGGTCCCCAGGGGAGCGACGGTGAACCTGACTGCATCCGGAGGAGAGCAGTATGAATGGACTGACGGCCCGGGCATCCTGGGGGGAGAGAACAGCGGCGTGCTGACAGTCAAGCCGATTCAGAACTTTGTTTATGAGGTGACCGCGACGACATCGACCGGGTGTACCAACACCGCGACGATCACCCTGAAGATGGAAGGCAACAGCCTCATCGAAGTTGTGAATATTCTCACGCCCAATAACGATGGCAAAAATGATCAGTGGGTGATCTGGAATATCAACACATTTCCGGGTAACGAAGTCAAGGTTCTTGATAAAGCGGGCAGAGTAGTTTACAGCAGAAAGGACTACGCCAACGATTGGGACGGGACATTTCAGGGGTCGCGATTGACGGAAGGCGTCTATTTCTATGTCATCAACCTCGGGTCGGGAATTGCACCTGAAAAAGGAACGATTACAATTTTGCAGGACCGTTAAAAAATTTACACGCTTAAAGCGATCAAATCGAATAAGGCGTGACAACTGAATTTTAAAAAACTGAATATGAAAAAATTCGATATACTCATTAAAGCACTAGCCATGGGGTTGCTGCTGATTTTGACCGTGGCGAATAGTGAGACCTGTGCGCAGGTCAACCCGCTCGGATCTGTTTATTATCAGAATCAATACCTGATCAATCCGGCGATGGGCGGAACGGAAGATGGCCTGAGAATAAATCTTGCCTACCGGAAACAATGGAATGGCATACCCGGAGCACCTGCAACGGGCGCTATCACCGCGGATTACGGCTTCAGCAACAAGGTCGGCCTTGGGATAAATCTTTACAATGAAAAGGCAGGCCTGATCAGGAATACAAAAGCCATGGCAACGTATTCTTATCACGTTGCGCTTTCTGAAGAAAGGAAACTGCATTTCGGACTATCTGCAGGGGTCATGAACGAACGGTTGGATACCGATGGCCTGAACGGAGATCATGACGACCCTCAGGTCGAACGGTTTAACAGCCAGGGCACCTATTTTGATGGCGATTTCGGCATAGCGTATACAGACAGCAAGTTCACCGTACAGGCCGCATTCCCAACAATTGTTTCCTATTTCCTTAAGGATGAAACAAAACTGGTTGGGCGCCAGACGTTTTTTACAGCGATCAGTTACAAGCTAAAATTCAATGAAGGCGAAAATGCAGTCGCCCTGGAACCAAAAATTTGCCTGCGTGGCAGCAACAATCTTTCGGGGATCCTGGATATCGGGTCGAACGTTTCTTTTCTTAACAATCAGGTCAACATTTTCGGCCTCTACCACAGCTCAAAAAATGCTACCCTTGGATTCGGTGTAAAACTGAAAGGGATGTTCCGCGTGACGGGCATGTATAGTTCCGAAAGCTCTTCAATGAAAAGCTACGCTGGCGGAAATTACGAGGTTTCTCTAACGGGTACCTTAGTGAAAAAAGGCAAATAGATTTGTACGGCATCCTTTTCACAAGGTTAGCGTAGATTTTCACCTTTTTAAAAGGAGGATCTACGCTAATCTTTACGATCCCTCATTGAAGCTCCTGGATGTCCAGCCGCAAAATTTACGATCCAATTCATCCAATTCAATCTATTCATGCGACCACTAAGAATATTCAACATAGGCATCCTGTTTTACATTCTGGCATTTTCCGGATGCAACCAGCATGGTGTTGAAGAAGAAACTCCGGTGCCGAACCCGGATGATCAGGGTGATCCACCTGGCGCCCCTGCCCGCGTCTGGCAGGAGAAATGGCTTGACCATAGGCTGACGCTGGATCGCGTTTATTATAATGATGACGTTGCCATTTATTACGACGCAGGCATGGAAAGAACCGTTACATGGCCAAACGCTTTCATGACAAAAGTCTGGAAATATGTAAAAGAGGTTTATGGGAATTTCGGAGCGGAAAACAGGCTCTACATTGTTTTTCATAGTGGCACTTACAGCGGCGGCCGCACTGGAAATATTTTCGATGAGGCTACTGGTTACCGAAGTCTTTCCGATGTCACATCTGCAGATTGGAAACAGATGGCCGATTGGAATATCGACGCTCACGTTCACGAAATCGGCCATGTTGTGGAAGGCTCGTCCAAAGGCGTACACGGATCTCCGGCTTTCGGCGTCTGGAAAGACAGCAAATGGGCCGAAATTTTTCAATACGATGTTTATAAAAACCTTGGGATGGAGAGTGACGCGCAGCGCCTGTACGACCTTTATATGGGGCAGTCCGACGATTTTCCAAGAGCAGGCACTTACTGGTTCAGGGACTGGTTTTATCCTGTCTACAACCAGTACGGTGAAAACAGGGTCTTGAACGAGTTTTTCACCCTGCTGTCAAAACACTTTCCGAAGAACGGGCAGGCCTACGCAAGAGGTATGAATATCGGTGAGTTCGTCCATTTTTACAGCGGTGCTGCCGGAGTGAATTTGAAAGCACAGGCAACAAAGGCTTTCGGGTGGACGCCCGAAATGGAGTCTCAATTCATTGCCGCACGACTCGAGTTCGCCATTACTTATACAGATTGATTGTCAGCCATTCAAATCAAACCTTTTAACAATGAAAATATTCCACATCCCAGTCACGTTGTTGATTCTGCTTGGATACCTGTCTTGTAATAAACCATATGAGGAAGAGGAACCTTTGCCGACGCCTAATCCGAAACCGTCCGAATCAGTCCTGACAACAAAAATTTATACACAAGGTGCCTATACGGTTGTATTCAAAAATAACGATCCCGAATTCAATGCCCTGACACGACAGGAAATGGTCGCTACTTTTTTTTCTGTGTATCCAAAAATTGTCACGCGTTTTAACAAGGACGCAGCCGATACGATAACTTTTCAAATTGATGTGGCATACAACGGTGCAGCGTATGCGAGCGGATCAACAGCGACGTACTCGGCGAAGTGGATGAAAGATCATCCGGAAGATACAGACATCGTTACCCATGAGGTCACGCATATTGTACAGTCTTATCCCGGCGGCGCCGGCCCCGGGTGGATTACCGAGGGAATCGCCGATTACTGCCGCTATAAGTATGGAGTGGAAAATACTGGCTGGTCATTGCCGGACTATTCATCCGCCCAATATTACACGGATAGTTATCGGGTTTCTGCCCGTTTCTTTGTGTGGCTCGAAAAGACAAAAGGCGAGGCATTTATTGAGGACCTCAACGCTGCAATGCATTCAAAAACCTACTCCGACGAATTCTGGAATCAGAAGGCCGGGAAATCAATTCCTGAACTGTGGGATGAGTATTCGAAAAACCCAGGGATTTAGAAAAGGCAATTGTCAAGTCGTTCGTATCCGGTATAGCAGGGGTTTCTTTTTTCTTTTTCTTTGTTAGAATCCAGATCATCCATCAATCGAATAAAAGGTTAGGATACGTGCTTTTTTAGCGATACCTTCTGTTGACTTCTATTTATTTTGTTGGTGCTACTGTCGCCTTCCGTCATAAGACTTCTGTAACACATTCGGGTTATCAACATAAATACCACGACCATATGTGTTTCTCGGCGACAGCAAGTTTTGGAACCACGGTTGTGCTTACTGCCATTGGTATCGCATCCCTTAAAAAAGCTTCAACGCGAAGGGCAATTCCGTTTGCGGCGATTCCCATCATGTTTGCGATCCAGCAGTTTTCCGAAGGTATGTTATGGATCGCTTTGGCTGATCCCGTGCACGATTGGTGGCGGCGCTTTCCGGTTTACTTTTTTCTTGTTTTTGCCCAGCTTATCTGGCCGATGTGGGTTCCTTTTGCTGTCACATTGTTGGAAAAAAATCCTGTTCGCCGGCGAATTCTGGCCGTTTTTCTGTTGATGGGCCTAAGTATTTCGGCTTACCTGTTGTATTGCCTTGTCATCTATGAAATTTCTGCGCAGATCGAGTCAGGCCACATTCGGTATACACTGAATTTTCCGTTTACATTGTCGTGGTTCACAGGCATCTTATATTTCATACCCACCGTTGTCACTTTGTTTGTGTCAAGTGCAAAACGTATGATTTTCCTGGCGGTCCCGGTCTTGTTATCCTTCGTGCTTGCCAAAGTATTTTTCGAAGACCATCTGATCTCGGTCTGGTGTTTTTTTGCCGCAATTCTCAGTATGATCATCCTGGCAATCACTTCAAAATTCAACGATGAAGCCGAACCGGAAGCCCTCGTTTCTAAACCGGGATTACCGGCCTGGTGAGCTGCTGACAATTGATTTCGGCTTTGCCAGGAGCTTCTGTATTTTAAGGTTCCGGATGATCATTTCGGCAACAAGGAGATTGGGAACCCAGCATAACCATGCGATGATCCTGTAAGCGATCAGGAATTCGAAATCGAACGCCAACTGGAAAAACGGTAACCAGATGCGCAGAGTAACCGCCGCAAAACACAGGGCATAACTTCTGATCATCCAGTATTGGTGTTTGTCGACTTCTTTACGCAGAATTGACAAGTAAGCCATCACAGAAGTAAAAAGCCATCCGATGGCAAGACCACTGAAGCCGGTCACGGCAACAAGGCCACCCGTTGCATACATAGCAATATAGAGACCTGAGCAGCCGCTGATCAAAACGACAATGAGGTAGACTTTGCCAAGGGCACGATGCACAGGCAAATAGCGGTTACGGAATTTTTTCAGGAATTGTGACCATCCGCTTAGCAAAGCTATACCGCCAAAAAATATATGTAGATAAAATGCGGATAACCAGAGCCGACTTTCCAGAACCTCCGGCGATTTTGACGAGAGCAGCCCTCCGGGCATATCCAATGCCAGATATAAAACGGGATAAATTCCGATGGCAATCGCAAAAAAAATAAAAAGAATACGCAAAGACCGGTCCACGATGATGAGGGTGGTAGAATGTTGGGAACGTCGCAAGTTAACAGGAAATAAATCGCAATTCAGATCATTACAATGGCCAGATTACCAGGCTCCATTCTTCTCCGTTATCGGCCGTGTACCTGTGAATTTCCCGAAATCCTACGCGCCGGTGTGCGCTGATCGAGCGTATATTCCGGGTCGCGATCTCAGTGACTGCAAGATCATAACGGCCTTTCATCCTGCGTTTGTATTCTTCGTAACATCGGTCAAAAACTCCCTGTCCGCGATACGCTTTGGCAATGCAAACCTGTCCGACAACGATATAGCGGTAATTGGAAATTTTCCTGCCCTCGAAACTCACCGAATCAAGCAGCGCGAACATTGGCTGAAGAACTGGAAAATCGTCTTTGCAATCCACTGTCATGGCCAGCATATAGGCCACCACCTGATCGCCATCTTTGCAAATGATATGTTGCTCGAGATCATTCATTTTTCTGAGGGCGTCCAGGGTATGAACGACGGTTACGAATCCCTGGCTTGCAATTTCCTCCGGGCTTAGGCTGCCCTGTAGATTTTTTTTTTGCAATTCGACTACTCCTGCCAGATCGCGCTCGGTTTTGGACGTGGTATAGACCAGCGACATATTGAGGTGTTGTTCGCAAAAATAGGTATTCCATTAAGAAATAAAACGATCCGTGTTGATTTTCGCCGCTCTTGCCGGGGAATACGCCGGCATCCGTTGCAACACACCCTCTCCATTAAAACAATGTGTTATCAGTTGGGGGAGACATCCTTTACCTCTCGCAGGAACTTGGAACCAGGAAACAGAAACTTGGAAGCAGGAATGAATAGATCGTACGTTACAAGCCGTGCGCGGGAGATTGTTTACACCACCGGTCTAGTCGATCTCAGGTCGTTTTTTTCTTGCGGATCGCTTTTTTTTCCATCGCATCCGGCGTTTTCTGCGATGCAGACTCCTTTTTCTCCGACACGCCCGATCCGCCTGAATAGATGACGTAGATAAACTCCTTCATATTGGAACTGAACTTGTTTCGAAGAACCCCCTTGACGTGAACAAAATGTTTGACAACTTTTTCGGAAAGGTGTCTTTTGCAGGGAAAAAATTTGACCTTTTTGTCAATTCTGTTCGTATGGAGCAGATGGTTCAAGGTCGTTTTATCCTGGATCCCGATTTCAGCGTCGGGCTGAAGCACTTTCTGGATCTGGGAAATAACTTCATTCATTTCTTTAACTTCCTGCGGATTATTCATATTACAGATTTGTTCATGGTAAATATACTAAAAAACAAAGGGCTGTTTCGGATCGAGCGAGCTCAATAATTTTTGATCATTTTTGGATGATCTTCGAACAGCAGATGATCGGACGAGAGCCTGGTTAACTCTTCATGAACTCCGAAATTGAAGGTCAGCAATGTAACGTTCACCGTAGCATCATCTTTTCTCGCCACCTGTATCGCCGGAACAAAGTCGATGTCGCCGGAAGAAAGAACAATGTTAAAGCCTTTTAGTGCATAATACACGAGATGGGAGCCGATCGCGACATCAACCTGTTTTTGCGAACCACCTTCCATTTGATACAGGTTGACAACAAAGCCGGCTTTTTTCATTGTGTAATAAAACTGGTTTAATCCGAAATCCACTCCGTAGGAATCCACACTGTTAAAAATGATCGGAAGGCATGACCCATTGAATTTAGTTTCCAAAAAATTTCTTGTTGCGATGTAATCGACCTTTCCCCGGCCTTTGCTGGCCTTTGTTACATACCCGACATCTATAAGCCAAACGATTCTCATGTTTTTTTCCCGTGATCAGTATGGATGATTATGATCATCCCTTGGTTTACGCGTCTGTCCTTCCTTAGCGCTATGAAATTGAGAATGAAATTAAGAACAGCATATGTCTCACTATCAACCACGAGCGATGATATTTTTTATCACAGGCCTGTGACAAAAATAAACATTCCCCGTGAACGTTCCGGAAAATCTAATTTGAAAAAATGCCTTTTTTCAGAAACGCCTTTCAGCAAACCTCATTTAATGAACTCACTCAGATTTAATGATTTTTTGCACCCTCATACTTTGTGGTGTGCGGATCATTAACAAATAAATGCCTTGCACCCAGTTTGTGAGTCTCATTATTGATCAGACCCTCGTGTTGCTCCACGACGGATCCATTCAAACCAGGGGCGAACTTATTGATTGAGACCTGCATAGTCCTTTTTGACTATTATCGTTCAGTGACAATCTCCTATACCCCCTGCGTCGACCATTAATGATTAACTTTGTTTTTCAAATCTGCGACCGATGAAGATCCTCTGTTCATCATTTTTCATTTGTTATTTTCTGATCATCCAGGGTCAGGATTTTAAGACTGATCCTGCAATCAGAGCGGATTCAGTTTTTATCTGCGGAGAGATCAGGGAGTTAAACGTTAAGCCAACGGTTGTTGTTTTCCACGTCACGGATTATGTGCTGGGGAGACAAGTTCCGCATTATGCGATGGTTGATTCGTCGGGCAAATTTAAAATCAACTTATTCTTACGGCACACCCACGAGATCTATTGGCAGCTTGGCGAAGGACAACATCATTTACTGCTTGCAGAACCCGGAGATTCGTTAGCCATAACAGTAGGCAATAAAGGGATTTCGTTCACCGGCAACAATGCCAGGGCATGCGAAGATATTCATAATATGCGTACTCCGGATGAATGGCTGGCTTATTACTTTCAGCGTGAAAAAGGATATGACCTGGAGCCCGAAGAGTATTTGAATTTCCGAAAGAAATATTACGAACTGGATCAGCGGTTTCTTGACGACTATTGCGCTGAAAGGGATTGTTCCGGATTATTCCGCAAATGGTACCTCAGCAATATCCGCGTGAACTATTTTGTGGATCTGATGAATTTCAGCTGGAAGAGCCTGAACTATGGGTTTGGAACTGGAGTCAGACTTGCGCCTGAGCGGAAAGAAAAGTACAACGCGTCTTTTTGGGAAGACATCCAACCTGACGACAGCAGCTATTTTCTTTCTTCGAAGTATATGACACTTCTCAATAACATGTCATGGAAATATTTGAGGGCGCGTGAAGGGGTTAAAGAAGGCCAGGTTGCAAAACTAAATCTACTCATTGATCTTTCGAGTCGCAGAATGTCAACTGAGGTGACGGGTGAGGCTGCCGTCGAAATGAGGGCAATCAAAAGCTTGCTCGCGAAAGTTGAAGGAGACCAGGTGCCCGACAGCACTGAACTCAAGAGCCTGTGGAAAATCTCCGAGCAATACAATCAACAGCTCCAAAACGGCATGGAGCGGTGGAACATCGGGCGGGTTGTGCATAATCTCTCCCAAATACCGGATACTACAAGCAGGGATTTGTTGCTTGCCCACCGTTTTTTCCAGGCGATGCAAACCACGGGACAAATAGATTACTACTATGAAATACTGTTGCCGCTGATCCGGAATCCGGCATACAAAAAGGTAATCACTGACGAGTACCTGAAAAATCGCAAGGCAGATACGTTGATTCATGCACAAAATGGCGTCCGGCCCGTTTACCCCGATTATAATAAATCGGCTGATCAGATTCTCGCCCATATTGTTCGAAACAACCGCAACAAGGTTATCCTTATTGATATCTGGGCAACATGGTGTAGTCCGTGCATCGAACATTTTACTAAGCTCGAAAGAATACGGGCCGCATTGCCCCCTGACAGTATCAGTTATGTTTTTCTATGCGCGCAATCACCCTTCGACACATGGAAAAAACAAATTTCGAGGCACAACGTACAAGGACAGCACTATTTCCTTTCAGAAATTCAGTATGACGAGTTTCGGAAAAAATTTAATCTAAAGGCATTTCCCACTTATTTTGTTGTGGATTCTAAAAAAAGAATTCACAAAAACATTCCTTTTGCCGATGAGATGGCATTTATTGATCGTATCAAACTGATTAATAAAAAAAGCGATTAGCATGGAAATTGCTTATCATTTCAAATCCGAAAACTAATTTGTAACTTTTACAAATCATCTTCTGAACACTAATTCCAAAGTGTATGAAAAAAACAATACTTATCATCATTGCCTCAAGCGCCGTATTGACCATGAACGCCCAGGGTGAATTTGGATTTGCTTTCCAGTACGTGAAACCCCGCGGGGGCATGTCTGAAACAATCAATAACGGGTTCGGCTTTACCCTCGAGGCCGCACATAACTTTGATAGACCTTTTTCGGCGGGACTTGAGTTTTCCTATAACAACTACGGCTATAGTCGCACCAAACAACAATACACTTTTGACGACGGATCGGTGACTGATACTTATGTGAATGTTGATAATTATTTTCTGAATCTGAATACGACCGGAAGATGGTTTTTGAGAAATGGCAAGACCATCAATCCCTACCTCAGCGCGAAACTGGGATATTCGTGGTATCGCACCTCGCTTAATATCGAGGACCCTGAGGATGAAACCGCGTGTGAACCTCTGGAATCCCATATCTTGTCAAAAGACGGAACGGTGATCTCTTCCGGGGGTGCCGGTGTGCGGATCGATCTTGGAACGTTTCTGAACAGCGTTGAACCCGGTAAATTGTTTATTGACATGAACGCGCACCTGGTTCAGGGCGGAAGGGTTAAATATATGAACGCCGACCATGACCCCGATGATCATCCGGACAGTGATGTGACAGCCCAATTCATCAATAGGCAAACACAGGTGGTTCACGAACACCATGTGGGTTATGTGTATTCAAGTTTCGCAAACATGATGGAGTACCGGTTTTCGATCATTCTACGACCGCATTAAAGAAAAACCTTTCGACTTGAAAATTCCGGCGCGTGAATTCTTAATTCGGTCAAAAATACCCGTCGGCTAATGCGATAGTTTTAAGGATTTCAATGTCGCAGCCGAGTTAATGGCCTCAATAAGCTGTTCCTTCCTGACGGGTTTTGTAAGCACATGTTCAATGCCCATTGCATTGGCCCGGCTAATCTCGCGAGGATCCAGCGAGGAGGTTACAATAATGATTTTGACTTTGTCCCTGTTCGAAGACGGCATCTTGTAATACGCTTCTAAAAACCCAAAGCCATCCATCACAGGCATATTGATATCCAGCAGGATCAGATCTGGCCTTGGACGGGTGCCGGAAAAGTATTCGTTGAATAACAAAAGGGCTTCCGCGCCGTTGGTGGCAATGTCCACCTCTGCGACTCCCAGCGTTTCCAGAATTTTCCGGTTCAACAAATTGAAAACGTGGTCATCATCAACAAGTAGAACGTTCATGGTTTTCCGGTTTAAAATGCTGAGAAAGAGTCGGTTTCAGGCGCCTGATGCGAGGGAAACAACTACGACTGAATATAAAAAAATATCTTAAGATAACTTCAAAACCGACGGGAATTTATTCAGATGGCGAGATGGGATTTTGCTGGAAAAAACAGTGCCAGGTCACGTTGCCCGCGATAATTCTCATTTTTATTTGGAAATGCGTCCCTGGATGTAAATCACACACGGAGTCACAACATGGAAATGCTTCCCGGTCAACTGATCGACCCTTCGTATCGGGCCTCTGGTAACTATTGCAAAAATTATGCTGACGGACATAGAGGGAAATGCGATTTTTTAAAGAGCGCCCGTCTTGATTCGCGCATAGGAAATTCCATCATCATCAGCCGTGGCTGTAACCGACGAAAAAGTTATTGGGCAGCGCAATCCCGGCAGGCAAGGATCAAACTGCCGGAAAAAAGACACTTCTGATTGCAACCGGATCAATGGACCGAAAAGGATGGATGTGGACTTGCCTATTGGGATCAGCCGGCTCAAGGCAATCGCGCCGTACGAATCTGGTCTGAACGATCGAAGAAAATTTGTCGGCGTTTACTTTTATCCAAAGTGGGCCAATTGCGATCACAGCCGCTTGATTTTTTCTGTGTCGCGTAATGTTGATATACAAGAATGTCAAGATCGCCGCGAAAAATTGACGTAATTTGCTTTCTAAACCTAGGCTGTAACGACCGGTCTGTTATATGAAGCATTCCCTGTTTCATTTCTTTTGGAGTTTTGTGCTCTTCCTGAACATCAATGTCTATGCACAGACGATCGTTCCCCGATTTGAGTCGCTGGGAGTGAACGAAGGGCTTTCCCAGAATTCTGTTTATAGTTTGTTTCAGGACAAAAAGGGCTTTATGTGGTTCGGAACTGCGGATGGATTGAACCGGTTCGATGGCGATAAGATCAAGGTCTTTAAGGTGAGAAACGGCAGCGAGTCTTTTAATCTGAATTTCGTCAGGGGAACGTTGTGTGAGGATCAGAAAGGCAATATCTGGTTCGCCAATGAAACGGGTTTATATTATTATAATCCGCTGGAGGAACAGATTGAGGTCGGATATGTTTTTGAAGGAAAAATCTACTATGGGGTCCACTCGATCATCGGCATTGATTCTGCCGGAAACCTTTGGTTGAACACGGTCGAGCACCTGGCGAGATTTTCTCCCCAAACGAAAAAAATTGATCAGTTTCGTTTTCCCTTTGAGGTTCGCGAAGGAAATATCGCCGTCAGGAATGCAACGATGGGTGATAATTTATACTTTACAGTTCTTGAAAAGAATGGTCTGTTGCGTTTCAATCTGCACACACTAAAATTTGACTGGCTTTTCACAGACCTGAAGGAACCTTCAATCGCTGGCGGCGATCGGAAAATATTTATCTACAATACTAAAACAATTCGGCTGTATGATTCACTTAGCCATGACTTTCATGATCTTGCCATAAAAACTGAAAATGGTCCCCTTGAAAATATCCGATGCGTGCTCGAAGATTCATTTGGACGTGCATGGATAGGAACATTGGGTCATGGCATTTGCTTGTATGAGCTGAAAACCGGCAAAGCGATCATCTACCGGCACGACAATGCCAGGCTGAATTCTCTGCCAATCGACCTGGTTTCAACGATGTATGTGGACCGGACGAATAATTTGTGGATCGGAATGGACGGTGGGGGTGTGGCACGGCTCGACCTGAAGCCTCCGAAGTTTAATCTGTTTCCACTGAATGAAGGCGATTATCCTTTCCTGAGTGATTATTTTACCAAATGCTTTTATGAAGATAAAAAGGGCCGGATTTGGTTTGGTACTCATAACAGCGGGGTAAACCTTTTTTCTAAAGCAGACGGTACCGTTGAAAATCTGAATACGTCAAGCCGCGTCAAAGGGCCGAGACCCGGAAAAATTGTCGCCAGTATCTTTGAAGACTCTTTTCATCGGATCTGGATCGGACACAACGAGGGCTTGTCGGTTTTTGACGACACGAAGTGGGAATTTACGACGATACCTATTGAGCCCAAACCGTCACACAATCAATGGGTGAACTTTGTTTACAGCATCACCGAAACCAGAAACGGTCACTTGCTGATTTCTTCTAATCAGGGCCTTGTAACGGTAGATCTATCTGTCAAACCATTGAGGGGTGTATTTCACAGCTACGATCGCTGGATCAACCTGACCATTACCGGAGTTGCCGAGATGTCTGATCATTCCATTTGGTACACTTCTCCTGTAAACGGTCTTTTTGAAGCGCAGATAAAGGAAGGGAAATTCCGGGTCGTGCAAAAGTTCCTGGAAGGCATTGATTTGCGAAGCCTGCATCCTGACGAATTGAATGACAGTATCCTTTGGGTTGGTTCAGGACGCGGCCTGATCTCGTTCAATATTTTTACGAAAGGGTACAAAGTTTTTGACGAAGAGGCTGGTCTTGCAAACAGTTATGTATATGGCATCCTGGAAGACAACGACCATAATCTCTGGGTCAGCACCAATGGCGGTCTGACCGTCATCACCCGGAAATCTTTCCATGTCCAGAATTACACGGCGAGAGATGGCCTTCAGAGCAACGAATTTAATACTGGCGCATTCTATAAGGGAGCATCCGGCACGTTATACTTTGGAGGTGTGAAAGGATTTAACTGGTTCAGGCCAGGCGATCATTTTGAAAAACCGGTCAAGCCTGGAGTGGCAATTACTTCGATGCTCGTGAATTCCAGCGCGTTTGCAAAAGACTCTCTTTTTTACGCGACGCATACAATGGTATTGCCTTATAACCGGAATAATCTGGAGTTTGAATTTGCCGCGCTTGATTTTTCGAAACCGCGCGCCAACAAGATTCACTACAAGCTGGACGGCTGGGACAAGGAATGGGTGACCACGTCATTGCGAAGTGTACGCTATGGCAATATGCCTCCGGGTGATTACATCCTGCGGGTGAAATCATCAAATAGCAATGGCGTGTGGAGCGATGAGGAGAATATCTATGTTATGATCCAGGCACCTTTCTGGAAGACATACTGGTTTTACGCATTCACAAGCCTGCTGACCCTGTCGCTGGTCGTGGTAGTGACGAAACGTGTCAGCCAGCGCAAGATCATGAAGAAGGTCAGAGAGCTGGAGAAACAGGCTGCCGTGGTATCGGAGCGCCTGCGTATCAGTAAGGATATGCATGACGAGATCGGCAGCGGACTCACCCACATCGCATTGCTTAGCGAATTGAACTCCACACAGCCGCGAACGGCCGTGGAAATGAAAAATGATATTGTCACGATTTCGGGCAGCGCACAAAAGCTTGTACAGAGCATGGGGGAAATAATCTGGGCAATCAATCCGCAGAATGATACGCTTGAAAATCTTCTTGCTTACCTGCGGGAACAAACGTATCGGTATTTTGAGCCATTTTCCATTGACTACAAGATCAGCTTTCCGGGCGAGGTTCCTCACATCTACCTGACCAATGTTCAACGCAGAAATCTTTTCCTCGTTACCAAGGAAGCGCTGAACAACGCACTCAAGCATTCCCGGTCTTCCATGATCACGCTTTCGATGTCGATCGAGGGGAATGCGGTGCACTTTCGTGTAAAGGACGAAGGTGTCGGGGTCGATGAAGACAGGATCAGGCGGCATTCAAACGGGTTTAAAAATATGCGCAGCCGAATGACCGAATTGGGTGGCTCTGTCGAAGTTGTGTCAGGTCTCGATTGCGGAACCATTATCCACTATACAATGCCTTTGGATTGATCTACTACTTTTTTCACATTATTGAATATGCCGGCAACACGTATTTTTGAGCGAATGATTCCGCTTGTACTAATAGAAGACGACGAAAAGATCAGGAACTACCTTTCGGCTCTTGTGGGTGGCTCGCAGGAGTTTCACCTGCAGGAATCCTTTTCCTCGGCCGAGGATGCGATCAGCTACTTCGAAGAAGGATCGGGCAAAGATGTTGAATTGGTGCTCACGGATATTGAGTTGCCGGGAAAATCCGGAATTGAATTCATCAGCTGGTTAAAGCCCCTTCGTCCCGAGGTGCAGCTGATGGTGCTTAGCGCTTACGATGATGCCGATCGGGTATTTCGCGCAATCAAGGCTGGGGCATCGGGTTACGTCTTGAAAAATACGCCGTCATCAAAGCTGATCGAAGCGCTTCAGGAGCTGCGAAACGGTGGAAGCCCGATGAGCAGTCAGATCGCCCGCCTTGTCGTCACCACCTTCCAGAACAATGTTCCCTACGAAGATCCCAGGGAGATTTTGTCAGCCAGGGAAAAAGATGTTCTTCACTGGCTCGCAAAGGGTTACCGTTATCAGGAAATCGCCGACAAATTGTTTATCTCCATTGAGACCGTGCGCACACACGTCCGCAACATTTACGAAAAACTTCATGCGCGCAACCGCAGCGAGGCATTGCGCAAAGCCGGACTCAGGTAACATCAAATACTACTTTTCTCACATTTTTTAGAGATCGCCCGAGTTCTACTTTTAGGGGTAACAATTGCTTCATCAAATCCCCACTTATGAAAAAAATACTATTTGCAATGACCCTGGCATTACTGGTCCTGAATGCACAGGCTCAGGAGTTCCCGGTATCGTGGAAATCCAAATTCAGTTTTGAACCTGACCGCTGGTTTTTTGATGACAACATCAAATATGTTTTAGGCAGATCGGAAAGTGAAGCCGAAATGCTGGACGGAAACACCGGTAAACCGATCTGGAAGCTGATATTTAAAACCGATCTTACGATCAAATCGCTCAGCCGCGCGACCTATCATCCCGAATCCCGCATCATTTTGTTTTACAATCCCGACGAAAAGAAGAAGAACGGCGAGAAGGTGATTGTCGACTTCGCCACCGGAAAAGAGTTATGGAGAACAGATGGGTATGCCGGAACCGATGCGGACGATTATTTCCATTTTGCACATTGTATCGGTGATCTGACGATTGACGAGACCACCGTGGTTTTTGACAATACAACGAAAAAATTTGTTGGCCTCAATGTAAGAACCGGAAACAAGAAATGGGAGTCGAAAGCTTACCCTGAAATGGAACTTTCCAAAAATGTTGCACTGTATTCCCTGGACGACACAGAATACGTGATGGCCGTAAGCGACCTGAATGTGATGTTTATCAACGTGCTCAACGGCGAGATCCTTGCCGACGACAGTAAAATCACCGATAACAACAACGCTAAAACCCTGTCGCGTTATGGACAGAATAAAGTCACTGTAAAGTATACAGAAGGAAATTCGTCCGTGAAGCTCACCGGAACCATGAAAGCCATTTCAGCTGAAAAAATTCAGTTTAAACTGGAAGGATCGGGAGATATTGACTGGAATGTGAACTGGGAAGGTAGAGCGGTCCGGCAGCTGTTCAATAGCAATCCATATGTGAAGATGGATGTGCAAGGTGGAAAAGTTTTCGTGCTGTCAAAATTCATTACCGTATTCGATATGAAGACTGGAAAGAAGCTTTGGGAAGCTCCTTTTGATAACTGTGACGCTTCAGTCGGACTTAAAGCCAAGCAGGAATTTGGCATTGCAGGTTGGCCCCTGGTTTCCGGACCTGCCGTCTACTACGTTGATCTCAAGAACGACAACGCAATAAAAAAGGTAGATGCGCAGACCGGAAACCTAATCTGGAAAACGGAATCGTTTCAATCGAGCGACCGCGTTCCTAACATCGTCGAGGTTAATGGCGTGCTTCTCGCACAGTTCGGAGGAATGATTAACGTTCAAAAATACTTTCCGGGAACAAACGGAAACGCTGACGTCTACAAAAACGAAAACAAATTTGATGGCAGTTTCGGGGTGAAAGCATATGATGTATCAACCGGAAAATTGATTTGGAGCACTTCACAACTGGCAGATAAGCTCGGTGACAAGTTCAAAGAGCGCATCACGACCATCTATCTGCTCAACAATAAACTCTATGTTGCAAGCGACAAGAATCTTTTCTGCCTTGAGCCGAAAAACGGAGACGTGATCTACAAGACACCGTTATCAGAATCCAAACTCGGCGATGTTTTCGAAGTAACGGTTTCGGAAGACCTCCAAACTTTCCATATCTTCTGTGATAACGGAATTGCATCCGCCAACATTGCAACCGGTAAATTGAACTATGCGACTAAAACCGATGAAATTTTTTGGCGGCTACCGGGTACTTCAACTTACGGGTTCTCCCAAGGCTCGAATTTTTTTGTATGGGTCGGTGAAAAAGACTTCATCGGTTTCAACCTGAAGACTGGTGTTGTGAAAGGCAAAATGAAAGATAACGTTGAGCCTCAATTGTCGGCCGATGGTGACTTCATCATTGTGCGCGATGGCTCAAAGGTGACCAAGTATGCGGTAAACAAGCCATAATGAATCATTCCTCGTCTGTAGTTTAAATTAGGTTAGTTGCCTGGAGTAACCCTTCAGGCAACTTCATTATCCCACATGAAACACAAAAAGTTTCCGGCCAGCCGGCGTCTGCTGCTGACTTACCTGCTTGGTATATTTTTCCTGACGGGTTTGTACGCTCAGAACATTCCTGCCAGGCCAAATAAGATCGATGCGGCCCAGCGCAGGCAGGGAGAGTGGATCATCTGGTATGATGAAAGCTGGAACGAACTTTCGTCTCCGGCGCAGGCGGTCTTTTACAGACTGCTGACGTACAGGGATGATATTCCGGATGGCACCGTGCTGGACTTTTACAGGAACGGCGTGAAGCAATGGGAGGGAAACCTGTTGAAAGACCGTCCGGAAATATTTGAGGGAAAACAAACGTGGTATTATGAAACCGGTGAGAAAAAAACCGAGGAGGTCTACCATAACAATGAACCCGTCGGTGCCCCGTTATTTTTTCTTCGTGATGGTCAGCCAGCCAACGCATCATGGGAAGCAGACTTTTATAACAAGGCCCTGGATGCGTATGACGGGAAGGATGCTGCGGGAGCAGGGCGTTATTTCCGGGAAGCACTCCGACACGTTGAGGCGATCTATGCGCGCGAATCAGAACCTTATGCTGACATCCTCGAGTGGTTGAGGCTGGTTTATTATGACTTGCAGAAGGATGCTGAAATGCTGGCATGTGAGAAAGAACTTGTGGCCATCTACCGAAAGATCCGTAAGCCCGGTGACCCCGCTTTTCTTAAATCGCTTTATGACCTCGCCCGCCACCACAAGCGCCAGATGCATTGGCCAGAGGCGGAGCATACCTTCCAGGAATTTTTTGATCACGAGAAAAAATACTTCACCGGATATCACGAGTTGCATGGCTTGTCGCTCAGTGGAATGGCCGAGATCATGATGGAGACCATGCGCTACCAACGGGCGGTTGATCTGCTGGAAAATGCGGTTGCCTATTATCACAAGCATCCGCCGGAAGAAAAGATGGAATTAGAGCTGCTCAATGCGCATATGGCCCGCGCACGCACATTAACGGGTCAGTGGTCGGAGGGAAAGAAATTCATGAAGGATGAATTGTCAAAGATCAGACAGGCAAAAGGAGAAGGTTCATCCAGTTATATTCTTGCTTTGTCGGCCCTTGGCAACTTTAGCCGGATGAACGGGCAGTTGAGGGAAGCCGAAAAGTACTATTCGGAAAGCCTGATCCTGCTTGAAAAATATCCGATGAACGATTTGGCATTGCTGATGTCCGTTTGTATTCCGTTGGCGGAGGTCTATCAACAACTGGGGCTGCCACACCGGTCGGAAAAATATTTGATGCAGGCGGAACGCGCATTTGAAAAAGCCGACCGCAACGATCCGGGATATTACCCTTCCTACACCGGCTTTTTGAAAAGGGCCCTGATCTACTATCACACACTCGGTAATGAAAAAGAAGTTTCCGAAACGTTGAAGAATCTGAAACAGACCGCGGCAACTTCCCTGGGAAAGACATCGACCGAATATGCGTTTGCGCTGATGTCGGAGGCGGAATTCGCTATTAAAAAAAATCAGTTCGCGGTAAGTCTTCCGGTGCTCTCACAGGCTGAAAGTATCATGAGGCAGCTGCTTCCATCACAGTTCTCCGCTTCGGAGATCCGTCTGTTTGCCAAGGTCCTTCAGCTTTCCGGAACTGCTCATTACCTCAAATATTCCTATACCGGAGGCACAGCGGATGAATTGCAAAAAGCGGAACAATACCTCATAGAATGCGCGGCCGTTTATCAGCGCCTGCCTGAGCAGGGCTTTATTCCGGAGATCATCGACCTGCACCTGATGCGAGCAGCGATCCATGAGCTCCAGGGTAATCGCGACGAGGCCGATCGCCTTTATGATATTTGTTTGCAGACCGTAAGAAAACACTTCGGCGAAAGCCACGTCTATTATCCCACGATTCTGTTCGCCATTGCTAAGAAATCGGAGGTCAGAAATGATATCGAGACAAGCTACCGCTACTATCGCGAGGCCCTTGTTAAACAAAATCAATACATCCGGACGGTTTTCCCTTATTTAAGCGTGTCGGAAAAAGAATCGTTTTACAAGGAGAATTCCTACTGGATTACCAACTTTCAGGGATTTGCCTCTCTCCACTACAAGAAGGTGCCAGCGCTTGCTGACGAACTGTGCGATCTTCAGCTGTCGAACAAGGGGGTGGTTTTGCAATCACTGAACCGGATCAGCAGTTTTATTGCTGAAAATAAGGATAAGGTCCTGATGAACGATTATGAGCAATGGAGGAAACGTAAAAACGCCCTGGTCAGGCTTTATCAGAAAGCAGTGGATGCCGGTGACCCGCGGGCAGAAGAGTGGAGAAACCTCGAGGCAGAAGTAGATATGCTTGAGAAAAAGATCTCAGCGAGATCGAACGAGTTTGCTTCATTCATCAACCAGCCGCCACCGACCTGGAAGATGGTACAGGAAAAACTGAAGGACGGCGACGCGGCGATCGAGATAACTTTTATACCGCGGGAGATAAACAGCGACACGGTGTATTTCGCCATGGTAGTGAAAAAAAATGAAACGCATCCGATCATCGTGGAATTACCGGCTGCTGCCAGACTCGAAGGACGTTCTCTGAAATTTTATCGCAACGCCATTCTAATGCAACTCCAGGATATGCAGTCATACAGTTTGTTCTGGGAACCCATCGCTGCCGCGTTAAAAGATGTAAGACGAATCTATCTATCCGCGGATGGTGTTTACCACCAGATCAATGTCGCCACGTTGTATAACCCTGCCAGCAAGAAATACGTTTCCGACGAGGTCGATGTCTATCTTGTTCCGTCGACGGCAGTACTCGCGCAAAATGCCATCTCGGTCAGGAAGATCAATACAGTTTCCGTGTTCGCCCATCCTGACTACGGGAAAAAGGAAAATGAGAATACCAACACGACGAAAAACCGCTCCGTGGATCTGGAGAATATTTCAGATCTGCCCGGCACCGAAAAGGAACGCCTGGCATTGCAGGAAATTTTTCTCAGGCATCATTTGACCATGAACGATTTCTCGGGCCAGGCCGCCTCTGAGGATGCTATTAAACAGATCGAAAGTCCTTCCATCCTTCATGTGGCCACCCATGGATTCTTTTTCAGTGACCTCGGAAAGAATAGTGATGGTCGTGCACGGCACTATGGATTCAGTTCGCAAACCCTGACAGAGAATCCGCTTTTAAGATCGGGATTGTTGATGTCAGGATGCCAGCAGTTCAAAACAAATACAACCGACAATGCCAGTGGCGAAGACGGAATACTGACGGCTTATGAAGCTGCTACCCTGTCGTTACAGAACACCTCGCTCGTTGTTTTGTCGGCATGCGAAACAGGTCTTGGGGAAGTCAGGAATGGCGAAGGAGTGTACGGCTTGCAGCGGTCATTTTTTGTAGCGGGCGCGCGACAGATCATCATGAGTTTATGGAAAGTGGATGATGAGGCTACGCAACAATTTATGACGGTATTTTATTCATCGCTGATGGAAAGCAAGGATACGCATGTTGCCTTTCGCAATGCCCAGTTTGCCATCAGGGAAAAGTTTCCTGCCCCTTATTACTGGGGGTCATTTGTGTTAACCGGTATTTGATTTTGTCAATCCCAAAATTGCAGTATATGAAAAAACTTGCTTTAATCTGTTCGCTCATGATCACGGCCGTCATCACGTCCGGGCAGGGTCAGAGAACCTTCAACCAGAAAGACGTCGCGTTGAAACAAGGAAAAGAATTTTACGACAACGGAAAGTACAGTGATGCAATCCCATATTATGAAAATGTGCTAACCATGGATGCTGAGAATCAGGATGCTTTATATACCCTCGGCCTTTGTTACAGATATACCAACCGCAACGAGGAAGCGGTGACAACATTGATAAAACTTGAATCCGTAAATCCATCGTACTGGGCATGGTTCTATTACGAGTGCGCAACTGCGTATCAGGCGCTGGCGAAACCGGCCGAGGCCATTTCAATGTATGAGAAGTTCATTGAAAAATTTCCGAAGGATGCTTCGCGCGCCATTTTTCACCACCAGGCGCAATACAAGCTAAACTATGTAAGGGAACAGCAGGAATTATTAAAATCCGGCAATGCAATCAATAAGGAACCCGTCAAGCTGCCCCTGACTGTAAACAGCAAATACGCCGATTATATGCCTGCAGCAGACCCCACAGGAAGAAAACTCTACTTTACTTCAAAGCGGATTGGCGGGATATCGAGTGAAAGTTATGACGCAACGGAAGGTGAAGAAGATTTGTATGTCGTGGAAAACACCGGAGGTGTGTGGAGCGACGCCCTGCTTCTTCCGGAACCGATAAATTCCACAAACCATGAGGGTGCCGCATGTTTCTCAGCCGACGGCCAACTGATGGTGTACGCTGGTTGTGGCAGAGACGGAGGAATCGGAAATTGCGACTTGTATATCTCGGCACTAGAGGGAGATCATTGGTCAAATCCATTGAATATGGGCAATGTTGTGAACAGCAAGGAATGGGATTCCCAGCCGACCATATCCTTCGACGGTTCGCGTATCATATTTACGTCTAGCCGCCCCGGTGGATACGGCAATGAGGACCTTTACATGATTGAACGTAATTTATTTGGCGAATGGGGACCGCCGATGAACCTGGGTGGAAGCGTCAACACGCCGTTTAGTGATTCGGCGCCATTCTTAAGTCACGATGGCAAGACATTGTATTTCGCGTCTTATGGGCATCCTGGTTTTGGAGGATATGATGTTTTCCGGACAGTTTATGAAAATGGGAGGTGGAGCCCGCCGGTGAATCTCGGACGGCCTTTGAACACCAGTGGCGACGACCGGTATTTTACGATCGGAGGCGCTGGCGAGATCGGATATTTCGCCTCCGACCGTGAGTCGGGACAACTTGATCTTTTTGAGATCGAAATTCCGGAGGACATGCGCCCTACCCCGACCGTTGTCGTCGCGGGAACCGTGACCAGTGAAAAGAATGGTGACAGGATTGGCGCTTATGTCCTGGTTGAAGATCTCAATACGGGGGAACTGATCGCAGTCAACAAGAGTAACTCGGTTACAGGAAAGTACCTGATCGTACTTCCGGCCGGAAGAAGTTACAGCGTTTCTGCCAACAAGGAGGGTTATTTTTTCTTCTCACAGACTTTTGAAGTTCCTGCCACGTCAAAATATCAGGAAATCAAAAAGGATATTGCGCTTAAACCGATCGAAAAGGGTGCAAAGGTTGTCTTGAATAACATTTTCTTTGAAACCGGAAAGGCGACCCTTTCGCCGCAAAGCCGGCTGGAGCTTTCCAAGGCCATCGATCTGATGAAAACAAACCCGAGTATGACCATCGAGGTGGGGGGGCATACGGACAACGTTGGCGAAGATCTCGTAAACATGAAGCTCTCCCACGAGCGTGCAAAGGCTGTAAGAGATTACCTTGTCAGTGGTGGTATCCAGTCAGCGCGCCTGCAGGCAAAGGGCTACGGGGAATCCAACCCGGTTGCATCCAACGATACAGATGAGGGAAGGAAGACGAATCGAAGGACGGAGTTTATCATTTTGGAGTTTTAGTTCGAGGGATGGGCGCTGGAGAAAATGCAAGTGATAAAGATTTCGTTTTTTCCGGAATTGGGTGGCATCGCGACCTGACTGAGGTCAGGCGTATTGGCAAACTACTTACGGAAGCTTCGGGGCCAGGGTCTGTTCTTCGCGAAAAGCATAAATATCCGAAAAAAACCATTGCAATCGAATGCGGCATTCTCGCGCGCCTATGTTACGGACTGGACCCTTGTTAATATGAGTTGATGTGGATAAAATGTTGAAGGAATGAGGATTAAATCGCATGGCCGGTTATTTAACTTTCAGTCAGCCCGGGTTACTTTTGATTGTAACAACACCCGGCATAACTAACCAATTTTATGAAGTCTTCTCTTTCAAAAAAACAGATCCGCAGCACCTTTGAGGTGGCAATGACCCAGGCGCTCTCGACATTGGCGGTTTCATCTCCTTCAAAAAAGACACAAAAGGTCATTCACAAGATCTCGCGTAAACTCTCCAACGAATTAAAACCCCTTTTGAAAAAACAGCTGAAAGTATCAGCAAAAAGAGCCAGGGGATTGAACGGCAAGCTTACCGAACCCGCTGCGCTGAAAGGCCAGCTAATTCAGGCGAGCTGATCCACGATCGTTAACTGCTTCCACTTTTATCTGATTGTTTCAATCGGCGATTCTGCCGTTTGTTGTATTTAAGGTGAGTCGCAATGGTCAGCCACTTTAAATAATACTGAATTACCTTTCGCATAATATAACCGCGTCTTGCCGCTCGCCAAGCCCGGGCGTTGATCCGGCAAATCATCTATATTTAATGTGTAAACCGCCGGCATGCAAACTGCAGACTTTTCGCTTGACACACTTTTCATGCATGGGGTATCTGCGATCGATCGGGGCGATTTGAACGCGCTTCAGGACCTTCTGATAAAACATCCTGACCTTGCAGTCGAACGTCTTCGAAACCCAGGTGCATGGCTTCGGGACCAAATTGAAGGGCCCCTCAATAGCTTTTTCCATGATCCCTACCTGCTTTGGTTTGTCGCAGAAGATCCTGTGAGAAATGATACCCTCCCGTCAAACATCGCTGAAATTGCAACGACAATCATCGGCGCCGCAGAACGTCAGTCGCCCGGTAGTTTGAACCACCAAATCACCTATGCGTTGCGGCTTGTGGCGTGGTCTTCTGTTGCAAGGAGATGTATGGTACAGATTCCATTGATCGATGTGTTTGTCAACGCAGGGGCGCCTACGGACGGAGTTTCAAATGACGCCCTCGTCAATGGAAACATTGAGGCTGCCGAACACCTAATTAAGCGCGGGGCAAAACTTACACTTCCAACCGCTGTTTGTCTCGGATATATGGATGAAGCCGCCCGTCTCGTCACTGCCGCGACCCTGGATGAGAAGCAATTCAGTCTGGTGCTCTCTGCCCTGAACGGTAAGGAAAATGGAGTTGCCGCCATGCTGCGCAATGGTGCAGATATTAACAAGTCCAGCGCAAATCTTTTTGCGCATGCAACGCCGCTCCACCACGCCGTTTTTTCGGGGTCCTTAAAATCTGTTCAGCTCCTGGTTGAGGCAGGTGCAAACCTTCACGTCCGGGACACCATATACAACGGCACACCCCTGGGATGGGCCGAATATGGCAGACATGAGGCGATCGCTGAATTCCTCAAAGAAAAAGGTGCCAAATAAATACCCGGCCAGGCAACGTTTCTAGCCTTGACTGCATTTACCATATAAACCCGCTCATGACCGAACCGGAACTTGTCAGACGTTGCCCGCAATGTGATTCTAAAATGACGTATATCATACCTACGGCTTTGAATGGACAGCTACCGAAGCCAGATGGTATATTGATGGAAAGCTTGTGCAGACCATCTTGGCAAAGACACGCAGCTTTATGCAAACATAGACTTCTACATCGTTTTGAACAATGCTACCAGCCAAAGTCGCCCGATGTGAATATGGTCTGGCCAAATTATCTGGTCATAGACTATATAGAAATTTACGAGAAGCCATGATATCATATCTAAAAAAGCGGATGTGGATTCCGCTTTTTTTTAACAAATTTCTGCAAACCCTCCTCCCGTAAAGTGGTTCCAATGTCTGCAGCAGAACATCGCATCGGTTCCAATGAACATGGCGCCATAAAAGTGACTGTTTCATATATTGTTTGAAGAAAAGAAACAAAAAGACACGATGGCCCTGCTGCCCGCTCAGGTCTGATGAGCAGGTAGACCTAAAAAGTCTCGTCACTCTCCAACATGAATCTTTCTCGACGAGATTACCGGTGGTCATAAAAAATTCGTTGTATACACTGCGGCGCTTTCTTCAATGATAATGCACTTCTATTGAAAACGTTTGTTGTTGACTAAATCCATTTCCAGAAGCGTGCAAACCTGGTTTCGGCGCTGCGATCCGTTAACAAGAAGTGAAATGGGAAGGCCAGTCACCGATTTAAACTCGCTATTGTCTCTCGCAATCAGTCAGTTGTGTATGGATATGTTTGACATTGGGCTTCTGCAAGGGAAAAAAAAGTCTTTATAAATTAACACGTGTAAACTATCTTATCTTTTGTTGTCTATTCGGGCTTCGCGCTGCCATTGAATGGCAATTTTCCCACAATACTCAAAAATGAGTTTTGAAGATCGTATCCGCTTGTGTAATTTTGTGAACCCTAGTAACTCCCACTATGCTAAAAAGGACCCTCAATGAGATGGCTTTTCATGCCATTGTAAATAAAAATCCGAGTGCATTACCGATTCATCTACTTGCCTGCTAACCTATTGTTATGCGTGGTTTGGTGGTAATCGCTGTTTTGGCCGGGATCAGTTTGCTTTGCGGATGTTCATCCTCATTGGATCAAGATCAATACGTCGCCTTCGTAAACGACACGAAGAACAGGCTCCATGTGATTGAGCACTTTAAGGAGTTTGTGTTCGACGTGCAATACCAGCCTGCCGATTATTTGAAGTTGAAGAGCACCCGCCAGGATGCAGAGAATCCTAACCCGGAATGGCAATATTATGTCTTAAATATTGGCGTCAGGGGAGCAACTACCGATATCGAGCGGTACCTGAGTACAAGCGATGCAGAATTGCAGAGGCATCGTTATCATTTTTCGTTTCATTTTCAGAATGATCTCAGCCTGGAGCAGGAGGGTGTTGCATTGCCGTGCCTGCTTTTTCACGCCGAGCAGTCTCTCAAGTCGGGTCATTTCAAAACCTTCGTCCTTGCCTTCGAAAATAAATTCCCTGAATCCAAAGAATCCAAGCTGGTCATCAAGTCAGACCTTTTTGACTCACTCCCGCTAAAAATAAAGATATCGAAAACAACACCCGTGCTCCGAAAGTTATGATCCGATTTATCAGAAAGAGAAGACGATTTCTCACGGCCTTTTTTGTCATGTTGATGGTCAACCAGTTGTTGGCCCCGGGCATTGCTCATGCATTGACCGGCGGCCCGACCCAGCCTGAGGTTCAATCATTTCAGCCCGCGTCGACCTCCGACATGGTTGATTTATTTACCGGCGACTTTTCCTACAACATTCCTTTGTTTGAATTACCGGGACCGAACGGCGGATATCCATTCAATCTTTCTTATCAATCCGGTATTGGTATGGACCAGGAGGCCAGTTGGGTTGGCCTGGGGTGGAACTTGAATCCCGGAGCGATCACGCGTCAGATGCGCGGGTTGCCGGATGAGTTCAAAGGCGATCTGGTGAGAACGAAGATGACCATGAAGCCGAGTGTGACGGTCGGATTGAGCGCAGGGGTTGGTGTGGAGATACTTGGCGGGGACGCGTCGTTGGGGCTTGGTTTCTCCGTGAACCACAATAATTACAAAGGCATTGGTTACAGCATTGACGCTTCGATTGGCTACACGAAGACAGTTGGAAATGAGGTGACACGCGGCATTGGGTTGAACGTGAGCCTTGACTCCAAAGAAGGAGCGAACGTGACTCCATCATTGTCACTCGGTGGATACACTATCGGGGTGGATTACAATTCGAAGCAGGGTCTGCATACTGCGTCTCTTACCTATGAGGTCGAGAGCGATGGGGTTGCGTATGGAGCCGAAAACAGCCGAACATGGAGGGGGGGCATATCGACGTCGAGTTCAATTAGCCTGGCGCACCCCGCTTATACTCCTCAGATCTCCATGCCAATGAAAAGTATAAATATGACCGCCACAATCAAGGCAGGCGCTGCATGGTGGGGAATCTTCGGAGCTCCCTGGGTACGCGGTTTTTACAATGAACAGCGATTGAAGGACGATAATAAACTTGTCGAGAAGCCGGCGTTCGGCTATTTGAACTACGAGCATGCGGACAAGGAATCACTCATGGACTTTAACCGGGAGAAGGACGGGTCGGTGACCAAGGAGGCGCCGAATCTGGCAATTCCTTCCATGACTTACGATATTTATTCAGTTAACGCTCAAGGTATGTCGGCCATGTACAGGCCTTTCCGAAATGACTTCGGGGTGTTGCATGATCCTCTTACTATTTCCACTTCAACTTCGGGTTCTTTTGGCGCTGACATAGGTCCTACGTTTGCTCACGTTGGAGCCAACCTTACTGTCACACATTCAAAGTCTGTATCTGGTGCATGGACTGGCGAACACCCGATCGCGCTGCAAACCGGGTTCGTCGGGGAGAGCATGGACAAACTCCATGAGCCCTGGTATTTCAAGGCACACGGAGAACCCAATCCGGAAAAATATTCAGAATTCAACGCGATAGGCCGTGAAGCTGCCATGCGGGTGAAGCTGGAGGGTTCGAAAGAGAATGTTTCCGCGGTAGCAAGGTTGGAGGGCAAGACCGGGGCAATCGATGCGCCAGTAACGTCTACTGTCGATCAGGAGAAACGGAAAACACGAAATCAGGTTATCCAGCCGATCACCAACGCGGCATTGCTGAATGCAGCAAATGAAGAGTTGATTTCTTCTTATATCGTTGAATATTATGATGGTAACAATGACTTGCACAAACTTGACCGCGGCGGTTATGAAAAGCACCACATCGCGGGATTCACGGCGTTGTCGGCTGAGGGCCTCCGTTACATCTACGCCCTGCCGGCCTATAATAAAACACAAGTAGAGACGACTCTAAGTGTGTTAAAGTCAGGTCCTGACGATGGTCGCATCGACATACCTCTTACCGAATCTGGCAGCATCTCCCTCGATGAAAATACCGATCAGTTCCTGAAGCAGGTTGTAATTCCTGAATATACCCACTCGCACCTGCTGACTTCGATCATTGGTCCCGACTACGTCGACGTAGATAACAACGGAGTCAGTGACAAAGATCTCGGTTATTGGGTGAAATTTACCTACAAACTGACCACCACCAAAGAGAACCCCTACAGATGGCGAGACCCTTACTCCAAAGCGCATCATCAGGAAGGTTATAAAACTGATCCGGGCGACGACAAGGCATCATTTACCTACGGGGAAAAAGAGGTCTGGTACCTGGTGCGAGCTGAAACAAAGTCACACGTTGCAATTTTCGATATCGCAGAGCGCAGCGATGGAATGGGCGTTCAAAATTCTCTGCAAAATCAAAACCTTCAGGAGGGCAAGAGTTATAAACTTACAAAGATCAGCTTATTGAGCAAGCGGGCCTCTAACATCCCGATCAAAGTGGTGAGGCTGAACTACGCGCTTCCTGCCGGGGAACTTTGTCAGGGCGTGTATAATAACGCGACCGGCGGAGGTAAGCTGACATTGGAGCAACTGCATTTCGAATACGGCAACAGTACCCGAGGTACACTCAATCCATACAAGTTCTTTTACCACGCAACCGAGACGGCTGAGAATCCCCGTTATGAGGCGAACGCCTATGACCGGTGGGGGAATTATAAACCTTATCCTGCCGGTAAGCCAGGGTATAACCGGGATTTTCCCTATGTCGATCAAACATCCACCGCTGATGCAAAAGCGGATCTTGATAAACAAGCCGCCGTATGGAGTCTAAAGGAAATTCAACTTCCTTCCGGAGGGACAGTGCTGATAGACTATGAAGTCGACGATTATGCCTACGTGCAGCATCTTACGGCCATGCAGATGACGCCTGTGGTGTCGAATGGTGATGCATCAGATGCGGAATTTAATCTGAGCGATACGGATCGCAAGGTGACATTCAAACTTGAAAAACCGATCCTTGGCACATTGACGGCAGTGGAACAGCGACGCGAAGTCCTTAAGTATCTCGATGAAAACCGAAAGCAATTGTATTTCAAGTATAAGATCAATCTCCGGAGTCCAAAGGAGGACATGTTCGAGTATATCACCGGTTATGTGGACATCGATTTTGCGGGAGATATGAGCTTAAAAAGGAGTGGCGAGGACGTGGATCTCCCATATGAATATGGAGTTTTCGAACTAGCCAGGGATCGTGATCACGAGTTCCGTCACCCGTTTTCGCTTCGCACATGGCAACATTTACGTTCGAACCAGCCCCAATTGGCGAATTCTGGTGCGCGACTTGATGCTACTGACGATTCGGAAAAGCGCGTCAAGCAAATCAAGAGACTGGGCAATATTGGAACCAGTGTGAGACAGATGTTTACGGGCTTTCATGCATTTTGTGACGACAAGCAATGGGGCCGTGAAGTTAAGGCGGGCGAATCCTGGATACGGTTAAAATCTCCTGACAAGGTGAAGTATGGTGGAGGACTCCGCGTAAAACAAATCACCATGAAAGATGGGTGGACCGACGGTGACGGAAGCGTCTACGGACAATATTACGAGTACACAACGGAAGAAAACGATCAGGTTATCAGCAGTGGGGTAGCGGCATATGAGCCCATCATTGGCGGCGAAGAAAATCCATTGCGCTACGCCAAAAAGTATGTGAAGTCGATACCCTTGCTATCAAAGAACAATCTATTTTTTGAATATCCCGTCAACGAGAGCTATTTCCCGGGCGCGCAGGTAGGATACAGTAAAGTTAGCGTCATGAGTCTTGCCGCGGCTGCCCTGAAAGACAAAATCCCAAAACAATTTCAAGGCACGCAGGTCTTTCCTGAAAATGTCGCATATGGAACTACTGGAATGACAGTTCATGAATTTTATACGGCAAAAGATTTTCCTGTGATCACCGACGAAACTGAAAAGCTAAATAAGCCTTTCAAGCTGACAGTACCAGTGCCATTGATGGGAAGTATCTCGGTCTCGAAGCTCACGGCCTCACAAGGCTACAGCATCATCACCAATGACATGCACGGTCGGCAAAAGATGGTCAGTAACTACCGGCAGACCCCTCAGGGAAGCATCGAGAGCGAGCCGATCTCATGGGTGAAATACAATTACATGCATCAGAAACGCACGTACGACCGGCAAACTGTTCTTGAGCTTAGGAATACATTCAAGGATCTCGATAATGGCACCATGGAGGCAGCGTCAAGCTTTAGTCCGACGGATCCAAAAGTCTATACAATCGGCCAGGAAACCGAATTCTTTTATGACTTGCGGGAGTTTGAAGACGAGACGTGGGGCGGAGGTGCCAGCTACAACACCGAGGTCGTTGTGGTTCCATTGTTGTTCGTTGCTGTCCCGATCACGTTGCCAAGCGTCTGGCCGAATGTGAGTCAAAGCACCGTTCAGTTGCGAACAGCGGTTACCAACAAAGTCATTTTTAAGTCTGGTATTCTCGAAAGCACTGAGGCCTTTGATGGCGGCTCACTGGTCAAGACACAAAATCTCAAGTGGAACAAGCAGACCGGTGGTGTCGTGCTGACGAAAGTGAACAACAACTTCGACGACGCGGTTTATGCCTACGACATTCCGGCTTTCACCCAGTACAAGGGTATGGGCGCGGCATACAAGAACGTGGGACTCAACCTGCTGATTTCTAATGTTGCTGCTGCGCCTTTTAAGGAAACGCTATACCATTTCACGACCAGCACCACTGCGGGGCCAAATCTTTTTCCCGGAGACGAAATGTTGCTTTATAGTTCAGACCCCGAGTCTACGAAGGCCGTTTGCTTGGCGGTTTATAACGGACAAGATGGTAATAACAAGATTCTGTACAGTTCAAGTCCGTTGAGCGCTAGGGAGTATCGAGCAGTCATTATACGCTCAGGTTACAGAAACCAACTTACGGTTTCTGCCGGAAGCATCACCGCATTGAAAGATCCTTCGGTCTCAGGCGAGGTGCGGACCAAATCAAAGCAAATCAAAGTACCCAGGTAAGGAAGAAAGTCATGAGAACAACAACACTATTAACAATAATATTGTTCACGGGAATTCATGCGTTGGTCTTGTGTACGGCCTATGCGCAGACTTCCGCATTGGTATTGTCCGATCTCCAGGTGCGGGAGATCATGGACCCCTCGGTCAACCAGGTGAATACTTTCATGATCGGCTTTAACGCAAATGACCCTGTGTCGCTCAATTCGGTCGAAGTCCGACTGGACGACGCCACTTCGGGTAAACGGGAATTTTTTTCAGTGAGCGTGCGCGACGGCAAGGCTTATCTGAAAGTCAGGCAGGATGAAATACCTTTTGTCAATAACCGGGTCGAGTTTTTGTTGCCGACGCGCGATCAGCTAACGCAACCTTATGCCCACGTTCGGGTGCAGGGGTTTACCGCGACCGGCCAGCCGACAAATGAATTGGTCTATAACAGTATACGCTCAACAAGGTAGAACATGACGGGCTTCAAACTTTCATTTATCTTCAAGTCAATCCTGTCGGCAGCGGTGACGCTGATCATGACACACCAACTCGTCGCGCAAACACCCGACATCGAAATCGATACACGCGCCTCGGGCCCTGTGACGGTTTGCGGAGATGCGGTCACGTTCACCGTCACATTAAAGAACATCACCAGCACGAACGCTGAGTCGCTGAGACTGTATCCGCGAATGCCGGGAGGAATGGTGTACGTGCAAAACAGCGCCTCGGGCATGACCTATGGTGGAAACAGCCCCGAACTGTTTTTCGAGGTGGGGAGCCTCGGGACTGAGACAGGGACAAATGAGAAAACTGTAAGTTTTCAGGCTATGGCAGACTGTAACCTTATTACCTATTTACAAAACTCCGGCCAGTCGCAAACACTCGTTAATAATCAAACGAAAATTACTTACACGTTAAACGGCGACAAGGAATTATTCGAGCCAAACGGATCTGAATCGTATAGCGTGTTGTTTGCCGAGCTTGAGGTATATACGCCACAGGCCGAAAAAAATATGGCTGTGGAATTTCTTAATCTGAGTAACAGCCGGCATATATTCATCAGAAACTCCGGACTCGGTCGCCTGAGTTCCGTAGATTTGTATTTGAAAATCGAAAGCGGTCTTAGACTGGACAAGCTTGAGTTGCAAACTGCAAAAGGGCCGATCATTCTCACGGCGGCTTCGACAGACCCGACGCTGGGATACAAGTTCACGATCAATAACTTTTCTGGTACAGGCAATGGCGATGCGTTCCTCGACGAGGGGGAGCAGGTTAGCTTGACCGACTTTGTAACAGCAACGACAAATAAGAGCTCCATTGAAACAGTTTATACGGCACGCTGGGGATGTAACAATCTGGTTTGTAACGCCGGCGCCAATCAAACTTCGTTCAGCGCATATCTCAGCGCGATCGGCGGACGCGCAACAGTCAGACCGACTTGGGCTGTTATCACCAAAACAGATTATTGTAATAAGCCGCCGGCAGAGATAAGACAAGAGTTTACGAACTACGGCTCGGGAAACGCGATTACAGGCACTGACGGTGCGTTCAATGTGAAGTGGCTCTACTCAAATTGGTTTTTTGCTCCAACATCCACACATGAATTTTGGATTCGAACTAACGATGGCAGCGAGTTGAATCTCCAGGACTACGCGACAGTCACCTACAACGAGTCGATTATACAACCGAATACAACGATTTGGTACAAAACATGGTCTTTCAATTTTAACAACGCTCCAGCGCTTTCTGTCGATATCGATGGCCCCGGCGGACTAGCTGATCTGGATCGCGATGGTTTTTTTGACGACTTGCCAGTAGGCGCCACGTTGAAGTTCACCATCAGGGTAAAACATACCTTCGATGGCACTGTTACCGACTCGCACGACGACATGGCGTGGGTAGCCTACAACCTTGAATTCAATCACTGGTCGGGTGAAGCGGGAACGATTACTGATGCCACGAATCTTTTCCAATTTACAGGCGTCGGTGTGTTCAGCAGCTCGCTCACAGGTCCTGCGGACCTGTTTGATGGAGTGAAGGCCTTTAAATTATGGACTGAAATGGTGTTCCTCGATGGCTTAATCGACTATTTCAACGGCAGTTTTGAGATAGAGGTCGATGTACCTGTCGGCGTGGAACTAGTTGGCGCGAAACATATGAATCGGCCTTTGACTGTCGTGCAGGAGAATGGCAAGTACTACATCCGGGATCCTTTAAGAGAAGGTCCCCTGCATCTCGACTTCGACTTTCGGTTGAACTGTTCGATAAGCAGTGAAAATCGCGAAGGGCAAATCGTTGTCCGGGCCTACCACCTGACCGATCCTGCCTGTACCCAATCGAAGATGAAGTTATTGGATGTTACGAAAAATGTCTACCTCCACTGCGGTACATGCAACGGAATTCAGACAACGGACTTTAAGGTCCAACGCGCTACGTTCGGGTGGGCACCTCTGCCGCAAAACACGCACGGCTACAAATATGGTGACCTGTACGGCGCAAGTCCTAAAATTCCACGGGTGAACGCGTCGACCCCCGGCGTGATGTTAAGCAGGGCAATGCCTAAAGACGACGTCGTCGTCACGGTTACCGGCGTGGCGCAAGTTTCTACTGACAATCTTTCGGTGGAAATCAATTATGAATCTCCGTTTGATCCGGAAGCCTTCGAATACGTGTCTGCTTCCTTAACGGTTGGGGTCACGGAGCATGACCTGGGTTCATCGCCCCCCACAAAAGTCGTCGATGGAAGAAAATACAAATACATTTTCACCGTACCAATTGCGATCACCGCGCAGGCCGCGCTTGTTTTCAAGGCTAGGCTACGCGTCCGCGAGCTACCAGGGATGCCGCCGGCAAGGTATGACGTTAAAGTTTTTCGCGGGACCTTCACCCATCAGGATGCAAACCAAAACCGAATTGACTGCATGGGGTTGGTCGATGACCAGTTCCAGATTGTTAACGCGGTCCTGCATGCCAAAGCGTCACCCTTCCAGACCGGCTCTAATTTGACCGCATCCGGGAAAATTGTCATAGCTGAATTGTTGAACACCGTGGCTGGTTCATTTCCGAATGAATTCAGGCCATTGAATTATCTGAAGTCGTACGTCGCCACACTGCCAAAAGGTTTTGTGTTCGACACATCAAAGCCACTTGAGGCGGTCTATAATACCGCTCTGATGCAGGCATTTGACGGCGTGACTTATTCCCAGGATAAACGTACGATTACGCTTACGCTCACCGACAAGATGCCCGTCTTTCTTTACCATGACTATATATATGCCCATGTAAAAATTGACTGCAGCAACCCCGGGAATATTTTCGAGCCGGTGGCCGCAGCAGGAACAGACGTGAGAATTTTTAATTACTCATACGTCGTGAACGAATATGCATACTTACCGGAAGGTCCTCACACGCCGTGGGCGTCGACGATGGGCGTGCTGATTTACAACATCCGCAGATCAAATCTCCGGATGACAGCAAACTCCGAACAGGAGGCGTATGCAGAAACTGTCAATTGGCCAGTACAGGTTACGAATGCTGCCTCGGGCACGTCTGCTTCAACTTACTCATGGCTGGCCGTCGAACTTCAGGCCAGCGACAACAGCACGATCATCGATGGTGTAAAAGATGCAAACGGAAGCGTTGTGCCGGTGGTTCGATATGGTCCCAAAGATGCGAACCATCCCGAGGGGCGGTATGTCTTTATTTCCCTGGGAACTTTGCCGGTTTCCCACTCGGGCCAGTATCAGGTCATCGGTAAGTACCGGAACTGTAACGATGGAGGGATAAACAATATTAATGTATATGCAAGCTGGGATCCCTATGCCTATCCCAGGCTTACTGCTCCCGATGGATCGTTCATCACCACCTCGATCACGGAGGTGAAAACGTGTGAAGGGCTTCTTTCGTCCGACATCATGGCTATCAAATACAAAACTTCGGCCTTGCAGTGGGCCGTTACAAAACAAGGGCCGGAGAGTGTCGATCTTTGCACTGCGGTGCCGTTTGATATCGATCTGAGTAGTACAAAGTATGCAGACATCATTCAACCGCGACTGTCCATACAGCTGCCGGAGCATGTCACGATTGAGGCAGCTACCGCAATGTACCAGTACCCTTACAGTAACACGGCGCTTCCAATTCCTGCCGAAGCATTCTCTCTCGAAAACGGGCAGACTGTTATTGACATCACGCGCCTCACCGGTGGTAACCTGCCCGGAACACGCCTTACGGATAACAAGATAAAACTGAGCTTCAGCCTGATCACCAGTTGCGGTTTCGACCCGGGTATCCCGATCCGGTATACCCTGGATGGCTATACGAACTGCGGCGACCACCTCACTTTCGTCGACCAGCGCAAGATCAGAATGAACGGGGTCGAACTCGATGAGCTGGAACTTGCCTTGTCGGCAAGCATGAATCCTGCCAGGTGTTCGAACGAAAATGTGATAGGGCTTACGATGAAGAATAACGGAGTTGCTCCTTCGAGCGCGAGCCGCCTCGAGATAATTCTGCCTGAGGGCACAGACTACATGCAGATCGTCCAGTCGGAACTCGGTGAGCCAACCCAGTCGCAGGTTGGTAACCAGACCAAGATTTCATGGGAACTGCCGGAGAATTACATTGCGACCGGAGCCACCAAGAGTCTTTCCTTCAAGGTATTCGTGACTTACACTCCTGAAGCGTCCACGGAGATCTCATTCGAAGCCCACACGTATGAAATGCTCAACCTGAATTGCAGTACAGACGACACCACGTGTCCAACCGAAGGCACGTCAGGTGTTACGAAGCTTGTCCTGCCGGTAACTGGCCTTGCATCGTTGCATATCAGTTACGAAAAATACGTTTGCGCTTATCGGTTCAACCATACCCTTACCGACGAGACTGAGCTCGGCACATGCAATATTACGTCGTACCATTGGGACTTTGGCGATGGTGTTACCTCCGCCGAACAACAGCCATACCATGCGTTCAACCCCGGTACGTACACTGTATCCCTTTCCGTCACATTCAGCTGCAATGGATGTGGAGGCTCAGCAGCAAAAGATCTCCAATTGATAGTAAATACGGAGGATGTCGTGCTGGAAACGCGAACGATCACTTTTACCACCGACGTAAAGGAAGATGTGCTTCAAGTATCCGCTGCCACTTTCTCCGACGCTTGGCCGCTTTCATTTGACCATGATGGGCTGAATGAGACGAATAGCTATCTCAATGGATCGGAAGGTGTGTGGCGCAACGACGCGGCGTTTGTATATCAGGAAGAGAGAAGCCGATCAACCCCTGTTGATCTTTCTCAGGATGGAACGTTCGATATTGAAAATTTCAGCTGGGAGCACTCCGAGCTTGATGCAATACCAAACTGGACGCGCGCGACGCGTATGACCGAATACAGTCCGTTCAGTTATGAACTCGAGAACCGCGATGTATTGGGAATTTACTCGGCGGCGCTCTATGACTATGGGGGACACCTGCCATCTGCCAACGGCGTGAATATGCGTAATCGTGAAATGGCGTTTACAGGTTTTGAGTTTCCCGACGCCGAAAGCCAGTCGCGGTTCTTTAATGATGACAACGGCGTCACCGGCAACTGGACCTTAGGAGAAAAGCCTGTGTTGAAATACACGATTTTCGACGTTAACGTGGGGGAGAGGCATGTGGCTACCGTGGAGGCGACGGTCGCGGAACTTGAAGCCTTTACGGATGTCGATGTACTGGCGATCAACACCGGATTGTTCGGCCGCAAATCAAAATTCCTCCAGAAGAACAAGATCCTTTGCCGCGTGCAACATCCGGAAAACCCCGAGTGGACCGTGGTTGTATTTGAACGCATGGTGTTCGATGGATTCTGGACAGGAAAGGTGAGGGTTAAAAACAACGCTACGCTGGCGAACAATGCTGAGTTTGATAATTCCGTCGTCCACTCGGGGCGTGCCAGCCTGAAAGTCAGTACCGATAAGATCTTTAAACAACCACTTCTGAGGCTTGAGTCAGGCAAGGCATACCTTCTAAATGCATGGTTCTCGATCAACAGGCCCAACGTAAGAACGCCGTACCTCGCCGACAACCTCGGCATCGATATCATTATCAGGAACGCGACGGGCGAAATCGTCAATACATTTTCGTTTGCCCCGGCAGGTCGAATCATTGAAGGATGGCAACAGGTGAAAGGTTCGTTTGTTTGCCCTGTCGCTGAAGCGCAGGTGGAAATTCAATTCAAGTCAGGGAGCACCGGTGTGGCATGGTATGATGACCTCCGGCTTCACCCTGTCAACGGAAATATGAAGTCATACGTCTACGACGTGCGCGACTACAGGCTGCGGGCTATTCTGGATGAAGAGAACTATGCATCATTCTTCTACTATGACCAGGAAGGAAACCTCCACATTACGAAGAAGGAGACGGAGGAAGGCATCAAAACATTAACGGAAAATATCAGCCACCAGGCTGAAAGACCTTGATAAACTGTCGCAACGAGAGCATGAATCAACTTATGAATTTGGGTAAGGTGGCGTCGACGGTGCTCCTGCTGAACGTGGTTGTAACGTGTGCGTACGCGCAGTCTTTTCGCAGCATCATCGAAAAGCTCAGGAAGGACTACGAAAACGTCACAACTCTCCATATGGTGATCGACATGAAAGTGTTCGAAGATTCGGCGTCGTCGATGCCTTTTTATTCTGACAAAATCGAATTGAGGCGAGACGGGGACAATTTTAGGTCAATGATGGGTTCACAGGAGCTGTTGCTGAATTCCCGCTATATGGTGATTGTGAACAAGGCATCACGTGAGATCACGTATACGGCGCGCGACATCAAGTCTGAAAGTAAAGTGCGCGGTCAGCTGCCAATCAGTTTGGACAGTCTTTTCTCTGTTTTGGGCGAGCCCGAATTCAAGGGAAAGGATCGTGATGTGAGTCATTATACCCTGAGAAATAAAGCTGGTGAGATCAGTATGGTCGACTTCTATATCGATGAAAACAAGGGACATATGAAAAAAATGGTTTACCGGTATGCGGCAGGACATATTGTTACTATTAGCTTCGACGTCTTCGACCTGCAGCCGAAGTTTGATGAACAGACCTTCAGTGAGGGTCGGTATCTAACTTTCAATAACGGTGTCGCCACCGCCTCTGCGTCATTTGGAAAATTTGTGATTCTAAATTCTAATCAATAAAGAGCCTTTTACAAAGTCTATGAGACTATCGAATAAAGACTTCATTTTGAACACTGGTAGCGCGCGGCTGTTAAAGGCTTGCATGCTTTTGTTTTTTTCTGTGGGATTTTTCGCCGCGAGCGCGCAGGGCGAGCCTCCGCCAGGTCCGGATCCGGACCATGTATATACCGTCAAATGGGTTGACCTGCGCGGTGTGACGTTAAGCAACGATGTGTTGACCAAGACTGCGACAATCGGATGGACGAACGCGGGTGCGCATGGATCCAACGTGCTGGCATCTGCGGATGACGGATGGCTCGAGTTCACCGTTACAACGCAACGACGCTATTTTATTGGCTTTGTAGAACGCACCGCCGTCTGGGATTACCCCAACTTCAACCATGCTATCTCGATTACGTCAGTGGGCGAAATCGTCGCATGGGAATTCGGCACAGCGACGATACTTGCCCCCGCAGTCACCGGAGACGTATTACGGCTTGCGCGTGAAGGAAGTCAAGTCATTTTTTACATCAATGGCGTCGCGGTTAGATCGGTTGCCACCGATCCGCTCAAGACACTCTTTCCACGAGCGCTAATCTGCGATACAAACACAAGCACCCCCGTTGTTACGACTTCGGAGATTCAGCAGATCTACTGCACAGCGACGCTGACCGGCACGAGCCATATCAATTCGACAGGTTCCATCAGCCTCGGGATCAGCGGGGGTCAGGCACCTTACCAAATTCTATGGAGTTCCGGAGAAACAACGGCAACCATCACCACTAAGGCGTATGGGACCTACCAGGTTACCGTCACTGACGCAGACGGCGCCACGACCACGCGAACTTACAATATCGGATATGCGCCCGACTATATCGATCTGCGGAACGTAACGGAATCATCAGGCCGGCTTACGAAGCCACCCGGCACGGGTTGGAATGCAGGCGCAAATACGAGCAATGTCCTGGCTTCAAATACTGACGGCTGGATCGAATTCATTGCTCCGGTTGCAGCATCCGGAAACCAGTTCAGCATTGGTTTCGGCGCCAGCTTTTCGTCGCTTCATAACGATTACTTCAAGTACGGGTTTCTCCTGCACCTCAACCAAACTTTTTATTGTTATGAAGGAACGGCCGGCGCAGCGATCAAGACTTGGCAACCGGGCGATGTTTTTCGGATTGCAAGGGAGGGAACTTCGTTAAAGTATTATCATAACGGCACCGTTGTGCGAACCCTCACCGCACCTTCGCACGAGCTTTGGGTCAGGTCCATCATTTATTCCGGAATGGCTCCAGCTGTGGTCTCTTCCTTTCAATCGCGACTGTTTCTCGATGCCAATGTTACGGGGACGGGGTTTGCAGACGGGACTGGCTCGATTTCATTAGGCGTGAGAGGAGGTACTGCGCCTTTTACATATCTATGGTCATCCGGTGAAACGACCAGCGCCATTTCCGGCAAATCACGGGGGATCTATTCGGTCACCGTGACCGACTCAGAAGGGCGTGTGCAAACGGGGACGTACCGGGTCGGTTACCGGACAACTTTCTATTCGCTTAAAAATGTCACTGAAACGGATGGCAGGCTATCCAAGCCTGTTGTGGGTGCGGGTTGGAATGCCGGGGCCAACAGCCAAAATGTGCTTCCCTCGAACACTGATGGATGGCTCGAATTTGTGGCGACATCCGATGCGACATACGAAATTGGGTTTGGTCATGACACCCATGAGTTTGTGTATGATGACGTAAAAGCAGCCATTACGCTGTTCCATGGCGCGAACGCTCTGAACTATTACGAAGGTTCCGTAACGGGGTCATTCGGAGCATATTTACCGGGTGATGTGCTCCGAATGGAGCGGGTAGGCAGCTTGGTCTATTATTATAGGAACGGGTTGATGCTTCGAAGTATGACAGTTGATGCGCGTTGGGGATTGTATGTAAAAGTACTTTTGCACTCGGCCAAGGAGGGTGCCACGCCACGAGTCACGACCTCATTCGATGCATATGCCGATGTTAGCGCCACAGTTAAAGGCGCCATCAGTGAAAACGCCACGGGACAGATATCTCTTGCGCCTGCTTACGGTCCAACCCCGTTTAGTTACTCATGGTCGACGGGCGCAACAACAAGTTCCACCGGGAGCGTGCCTCGTGGTGAATATACTGTTAATGTTACCGATGGTGCCGGCAGGGTACACACAAGAACCTTCGGCCTCCAATACAGGACTTACTGGAGCATCATTAAGGGACTGGTTGACAACGAGGGCGTGCTGGTCAGAAATGTGACCCCAGTAAACTGGACGGGTGCGGGAGCGATCAGTTACAATGCACTGAATAGCAACACGGACGGATGGATCGAATTTGTTGCCGATAATACTTCCAGCACCTATCAGCTCGGGTTTGCAACCAATTTTACCAACGTTGCCCAGTACAATGCCTTTAACCAGGCATTTCGCCTGGACTTTGAGTACCGCATCGTCTACGCATTCGACAACGAGGCTTATAACATGCTTGGGACCTTTGTACCGGGCGATCTTTTCCGGCTCGCGCGAGAGGGCAACACGGTAAAGTATTACAAAAACGGCGTGTTGCTGCGGACCGTTTCCGTCGCTTCAACGCCCCTGGTAAAAACAAAGGCAGTTGTATACACTGGACAAGTGCCTCTTGTTATCTCCTCATTTCCGGATCCGACCTATCCCGGTGTAGTTCCCGATCAGGATGAGTTCCTTGCTTTGAAAGACCTGTTCGATGCCACCGGAGGAAATCAGTGGACCACAAGAACAAATTGGCCCACAACGTGGCCCAGTGGCGCAACCAATACGGTTTTCAAAACATGGTATGGTATTACCGTGACCGATGGGGATATCACCGAGATCACGCTGCCGTCCAATAACCTCGTTGGCTCCTTACCTGCGTCAATCAACATACTCGCGAAGTTGAAAAAGATCAATTTTCAATTTAATACGATCACCGACGAACTCCCGTCGCTCACAGGCTTGGGAGAATTGACGGAACTTAGGCTAAATAATAATACCCTCACTGCCGTGGGTGACCTCGCTGCCATACCTGGTTCCGCGGGACGCAGCGTGTACGTCGAGAGCAATAAACTTGATTTCGGCGATCTCGAACCGTTGTTTACCGGCGGCGGATCACATCCGTTTGCCTCTTTGAAATACGCGCCACAATCACCAGTGGAAGCAACGCAAACTGTTACGTGGCAGGAAGGCCAGCCGGGCAGTGTTACTCACTCGACGCCGGGAACGCTTAACCGCTATCAGTGGCAAAAACGCAATCCGAATGGAAGCTGGTCGGACCTCGCCTGCCAGTCGCAGGCTACACTCACACGTGAGGCTGTGGTGACCCTCGATGAAGGCGCCTATCGCACGATGGTGACCAACGATAAGGCTACTGTCTTAACGTTGTTGTCCCCGACAATCCAGGTGGACGTTGAACCTATTCCTTCAGGCAGCGAAACGCTGATCGGAATCCCGGAGGCTTTAAAAGTCACACGGGATGGCCGCAAACCTGAGCCTAAGAAAACTTTGACTGCCTTTTTAGACCTGAACGAGGGCCAACGTTACCCGGTGATCCAACGCCCGCCGTGTCTGGACGGCAGCTACTACATCGCATTCGAACTTGTCCAGGAGATCGGTCCCGGTGACATCACAATGTCGCCGTGGGATGCACAGTTGGCAATCACGTTGTTGAAGGATAATGTCGAATTGTGGACACAACCTCTTTCGCTCAGTAACAATAAGGTTCAAACACTGTTATCCACGATTTTTCATGACCTGCCGATCTTGTGCAATCAGAATTACGCGTATGAAGTAAAAAGAAAAGCCGTCACTGCGGATGCACCCGCTGATGACATCAAATTGAAGATTCATTTTTACAAAGTCGAGACGGAACCCTTCGACCCTGCGGCTCCCATTCTGCTATCGTGTACCACCCTGGATCAAAAGTCCGAGCTAAGCTGGTCGACGCAAGCCAGCAGCGTGAGGGAATATGAGATCGAATGGGTATTTTTTGAACAGCACGAAACAATCTCCGGGACAAACGGCGAAGAGGTATTCAGAGAAAAAGAGCCTGTACGGATATCAACCAATCAGCAAAATTACTATGTGCAGGTTTACTATCCAGACGGAAAACTGCGGTATCGGATTCGCGCGATCGGTGAAGATCCGGAATATCCCGGCCACCGCATACACGGTGAATGGTTTTATACCGACTTCGTCGATATCGCAGACCATGCACCGGATAAGAACTGGCAGCTGCAAAGCGTTTTTGCCGAGGAAGGCAAGTATAAAAAAGTGATGAGCTACCTTGATGGGACATTGCGTCAAAGACAAACGCTCACCAACCTCAGCGACCGCTCCCAAACCAACACGCTTGTCGCGGAGTCCTACTATGACTTTGAAGGCCGAAAGTCGATCGATGTAATGGCAGTGCCTTCCACGGATTCAAAATTAACTTATAAACCGGGCTTTAACGCCTTCGATGATTCAGAAAATGGTGTGTTGACAAAATCACTCTATGATAATGGTTCCGCGGAAAATAGTGTGCTGTCGCAGACCGTCGGCGCAGGCAAATACTTCTCTCCTGCGAACGACCGCACAGCTACTCACAAGGATTTTATCCCCGATGCAGACGGTTATGCGTACAGCCAGACCGAATATCTTCGTGATGGAACGGGCCGCGTCAACAAACAGGGTGGCGTTGGTGAATCGTTCCGTATCGACGGGCCGCACGCGACGCGGTATTATTACGGCAATGTGACACAGGAGGAACTTGTAAGGCTTTTCGGAAACAACGCCGGAAAAGCCGCGCGTTACAAGAAGAACCTTGTGGTTGACGCCAACGGCCAGGTTATTGTCACCTATATGGACCAGGGAGACCGCGTGATCGCTACCGCGCTCGCAGGCAACGCACCGGAAAATGTTGAAGCGCTCCCCAGTTTAACCAGCCTGTCGACCGACCCCCTGACCGTCGACATTACTTCGAAGAATGTAAAATCAAATGGACTGAGCACGACAAGCCACAAGTTGCTTAATACATCCCCTCAAACGTACACCTTCCTGTATGACCTTGCAGCCTACGGTTCCGACGTCGTGGACATGGGGTGTCAGACATGTTATTTCGACCTGACAATCACCATAACAAATCCTGAGGGTCAGCTAATTGACCTTTCAGGCGTCACGGGCAATGAAAGTGAAGCTGAGGGGGCGCGGCCTTTCGAAATGAAAGGGATCTCAGCCGCCGACTGTCTGTCGCCATCGACACGGACAGTCCAATTCGGTCTGACGCTAACCGATCTCGGGGATTACACAATCACAAAAACGGTACGTGCCCATGAGCTCACCTATGAGCAGGTACGAACGATTGTGACGCAAGCTGCCGATGTGATCACGCGGATGGACCAGGTTCGCGAAAGCTACGTGGTCGATACGGAAGGTTGTGAAATCTGTGCGGATGGCCAGGTTGCTACCGACTGTCCAGACACTGAAGCGGTGATCAACGAGGCGATGGGCAACATTGCCACGCAAGATTGTGAGAATATTCTCAGGCTGATCATGGCTGAGCTCGAGCCCGTGACTCCAGACGCACCCGTCACGCAGGAAGAGATAGAACTTCACCCGAACCACTGTCACTACGAATTGTGCATGCAAAACAAGAACAGCGATGTTTTTGAAAAGCAGCTGACTAGAATTGAAACCTGGACCGCCGCGGTCGCCAACGGGTACAATAACCTTGTAAACACAGATCCTTTTTTCAACGAAAGTGGTCTGAGCGGCGTGCCTGTAAAGTCCGACATGGTCAACATGTTGAGCGACATCCTTGTCGCTACCATCAGTTATGATGACGACGGAGATGGAGACGAGACCGATCATGAGTTCAGAGGGACCCTTGATCAGGTCACGGACCCGTCGAACACGGCCATGCAAATCGATGAGTATGGCGATGGTCCGGCGGATGGCAAGCATGTGTTGTACCTCGACCTGATGACGCGCCGGGCAACGATCGGGGAAGAGGCATACCAGGCCGAGCTCGACAAGCAGCGCTGGTTGTTGTACAAGTCGTTTTACCTGGAGGCGAAACGTCTTACAATTTTATCCATAGCCGATTACCAGGCGTGCCCTGCAGCGCGCGTTGCGTTTGAAATGGCCGGCGAAATGAACGACCTTGACACGGAGCAGGAGATCATTGACTGGGGACGGGAGAACGGTTTGCAACAGGGGGCCACCGAAGAGGATATAGCAACCACCGTATACTCCATTCAAACTGCATGTGGGACAACGCTTTCAGAAACTGACAAGCAAGCCATTTCAACCCACCTGGCAGCATACTTCGGCAGGCACCCGGAGGAATTCTTCCATGTGATCTCAATTGACGACCTCAATGCAAATGACCCGGACCTGCAGGCTGTGCAGACGATTTTGGCCAAGCCGGAATACGGCTGCAGCCTTCAGGAGGTAGCGGTGACTGATCCGGTGGTTTGTGTTGAGGAGAGGATCATCGAACAGACGACCATCGAGGACATTCCAGACCCTTCATATTCCGGACGGATTTCAACATCGGGCTCACAAGATGAAGGCACAGATCCGCCATATCCTGGATATGAGGAGGTGACTTTTGATGATGACATTGGCATTGATCCAAATAGTGCAGGCCAGATCGTTGTGACGAATGAGCAAAGACAATGCGACGGATGTCCACTTGCTTCTGAGTACGAGGCCCTGATGAAATTTTATGAATCGACGGGCGGACCGGAATGGGCTCGCAATACTGGATGGCACTACGCGTATACGAACAGCAGATACACGCCGATGCAGTTAAATGGTTGGTCTGGCATCACAACAAACAGCGAGGGCAGTGTAGCCGAGATCAACTTGAGATCTAATAACCTCACTGGGACGATACCACCAGACATGAATAATCTTGCATTTCTCATGGTACTGGATCTGTTGGATAACGACGTCACCGGATCCACCGCTTCGATCTCCGGGCTTACAAACCTTGTTGTCCTTGACCTGTATGGAAACCTTCGCTTTCCCGAAGGCACGGAAACGCTAGATGGCTTTTCAACTCTTCAATATATACAGAGATTAAATCTTACCAACTGTCGTTTTACTGGAGAAATTCCACCATCGTTTTTGGGCTTGAGTTTCTTGACACATCTGTATATCAAAGGTAACAGCCTAACTGGAAATCTAACGCAGTCCCTTTCAAACCTGAACGATGATCTTATAGCGTTAGACTTAAGTAACAATGGCTTTAGCGGGACCATTCCGGCTCTTATTGGCGGTTGGAGCAGACTTGAATATCTGGCTTTAGGAGGTAATAATGACATCACAGGGCCGATTCCAGCCTCGATAGGAAACCTCGCGGCTCTGACGGACCTAATTCTGCATGACTGCAGCTTGAACGGCGCAATTCCGCCTGAAGTTAGTGGACTTGTTTCATTGCGATCGCTCGTGCTAAGGGGTAACTCGTTAACCGGCCAAGTTCTTACTCTTTCGCAGTTGGTAAACCTTAGTCGTCTTGACCTTGCTAATAATCAACTTGATGGGAACATCCCAGACCAATTTGCTAATACACCGGATCTCCAGTATTTAGGTCTTAATGGGAACCAATTGGTCGGGGGAATTCCGGCGTCTATCCAATACCTGCAGAAGTTGACGTACCTGTCGATTTCTAACAACCCCTTGGCAAATGGATTACCTCCGACTCAACAACACACAATTCCTACATGGATAGGAGCCTTGATGAACCTAGAATATTTTTCGGCTTCGGAATGTGGCTTGACCGGTGCTATCCCGAATGAAGTAACAAGCCTGACAAAGCTTTTGGCCCTTGACTTGCACAACAATGATTTGACGCAACTGCCCAGCGAATTGTCGCAAATTATCCGAAACCCTCCTCAAGTCCAATACTACAGACATATTGACCTGAGTGGAAATCGGTTCGGCGGATCTATTCCTCCACCGTCTGGTCCAATTGACGGTGTGATGTTGGATTTTTCAAGAAATTCATTTTCGGGAAGCATTGATACTCGCTATAGCACCAGTCGAAGGCTTGAGGTGGCGGGAAATCAGTTCACGTTTGAAAATCTCCTTCCAGTGAGCACGAAGCTTAAAATCTCGTCAACGTACTATTCTCCACAAGCTCCGGTTGGACAGTCATCGATTGTCAAAGGGTTAATCGGCAGCAGAGTTACGCTGACTGCCGTGATCGACCGCGATGTAACAAACCCCTATGCTTGTAAATACCAATGGTTTAAATTGGTTGATGGTGTCGAAGTACCCGTTAATACGAAATCATCTGGTCCCGATGGCTACAAATGTCAAACACCCGAACTGACGGAAGCGGACAATGGCACTATCTACTATTACAAGATTTGGAATGATGCCCTTACTGGGCTAACACTTATCAGCAGGCATGTTACCCTGCAATTGACGGCCGGCTTCGCCGTGTGCACAACCTACAGCACAGAAACGCCTACCGTCGACGCCTTTATTTACACCCAACAGGAATTCGTCACTGAACTCGTGGCACGCTGCCTGGCCAACGCAGCCGAAGAACGCGAAGTCCTTGTAGAAGCCGCCATCGAAGAGGTGATCGAAGAGGAAGTCACAGAGTTTTACGCAAAGTATGAAACGAACTGCCTGAACACCTTTACTGAATCATTGACGTATACTTATGTTCCAAAAGAGTATCACTACACCCTTTACTATTTCGATCAGTCGGGGAATCTCACGCAGACTGTTCCGCCGAACGGCGTGAAGCCTCTGTCTAACACACAAGTCTACGAATTTATTGCGGGAACAAACACCACCAACCCGGCGCACGAGCTGCTCACGGAATACAAGTACAACTCCCTGAACGGCCTGACGTGGCAACGCACGCCTGATGCCGGTGTGACACAGTTCTGGTATAATGAAAAAGGGCAACTGCGTTTTTCGCAGAACGCCAAACAATACGGTGAGAGCCATTACAGCTACACGCGTTACGACGAGCAAGGCCGGATCATTGAGGTCGGTGAACTGACATCGACCGATGTTGCACCATTGCTGGCACAGATCGAGGACCTTGATTTTCCGTTGGCGTCAGACTTCACTTTGACAGACGTCACACGAACACACTATGACTTGCCAACCGAAACTGCATTGCCCGAAGGATTCGCGCAAAACAATCTTCGTACCCGTGTTGCCTGGGTCGAAGTCGAGCAGAAAGATCGCACCGGCGCTGTGGCGACCTATTACGACTATGATGTTCATGGCAATGTCCGTTCGTTGCTCCAGAAAATACCAGGTCTTGATTTCAAGCGGACAGATTATGTGTATGATCTAGTCAGCAGCAAGGTCAACTACGTCATGTACCAGTATGGATATGACGATCAGTTCATTCATCACTACACGTACGATCCCGATAACCGGATCCGACAAGTCTTTACTTCCAGCGATGGGTTTATCTTCGATCGTGACGCAGATTATTATTATTACCTGCATGGGCCCCTGGCGCGCGTTGAATTGGGCGAACACAACGTACAGGGACAGGATTATTACTATACACTGCAGGGCTGGATTAAGGGTGTGAACATGCCCTATGATGGTGACCCGATGGGGGATGGACAAGGGACCTCCGAGTTTGGACGCGATGTGTACGCATATGCGCTCGGTTATTACAACGGCGATTACAGGAGCATTACAGCTTCTGTGGCACAGCCCGATTCGCGTGACCGGCTGTGGTCGCGTTATGATGAGACCTATGGAAGTCCAGTCAGCTTCGTCTCTGGGTTATTTAATGGTAACATCGCCTGGATGGAAACCGATCTTGCGAACTTCGGTAAAGCCGACGCTGACCGGGCCGACGGCATGCAGGGCATGGTGTACCGGTATGATCAGCTGAACCGTATTTTCCGAAGCAGAAGTTTGAAAAATTACGATCCACTCAACGGCTTCCCTGCACGCACGGCCGATGGGGCGTATGACGAAAACTATACCTACGATCCCAATGGCAACATCCTGACCTTGCAACGCCGCGATGACAAGGCCACGCTAAAAGACAACTGGCAGTATACATACTACACCGGAACAAACCGCCTGATGAAAGTCGACCCGGCGGCATCGGTGACCTACGAATACGATGCGATCGGGAACCTGATCACCGATCACGATGACGGTACAACCATCCTGTGGACTCCGTATGGCAAGGTACACGAGGTTCACCGCACCGATGGCAGCAAGATCAAATACCGCTATGACGCCATGGGAAACAGGGTTGAAAAGCAAGTCGAGAAAACCGATCAGATTGAAAACACAAACTATGTTCGCGATGCCAGCGGAAACGTTATGGCCGTGTACAAAGATACCAAGGCCATTGAACATAGCATCTATGGCAGCGAGCGGTTGGGCGTTTACAATGGTGGCAGGCGTCAAGGTGATCGCACGCTCGGCCAAAAAACATTCGAGTTGAGCAATCACCTGGGCAACGTACTGGCGGTGATTACGGATAACGTCAACCGCACCGAAGAAGGTGCAACCGCGACGGTGACGAAGGTCGGCGATTACTACCCGTTTGGACTGGATATGCCAGGCCGTGTGCCGGAAGAGTTGGAGGAAATCCGTGACGACGCGTCACAGGACAAAGGCATGCAGGAACAATTCCCGGGGCTGGTGTCACATCACGCGCTTGACGCAAATGGAAAAGATCAGACTGGTCACCTCGCCGACGGAGTGGTCACCGGCGCGACGCCAACTTCCGATGCAGCTGGTGTTGCCAACAAGGCGATGACATTCGATGGTAACGATTACATCAATCTGCCGAACAGCAAAAATCAGCTCTCATTTGTACAGAACACCGCGCGGTTCACGATTGCAGCCTACGTGAAGTTTAGCGACCTTACCGCGAGGAGCACGATCCTTTCGACCATTGGCGCGAGTGCCGGGAAAGGATTCACATTGATGTTTGAAAATGCGACGACGGCGCCTTATGAATACAAATATCTGCGTTTCTTCTCGACCTGGGGTACATCGGGGTCATTGAATAATGTGAAGGGCGAGCAGTCGCGGATCAATGACCTGAACTGGCACCACGTCGCTGTTGTCGGCGACGGGAGAGTGCTGCGCCTGTACATTGATGGGCAACCAGACGGACCCGCGGTTAACGTTACAGGATGGAGCACCGGCGTGTCCAGTCGCGACGCAGCGATTGGGGCGATTCCAGATCTCACAGGCGCGGGCTACTCCGCAACCACGGAAATGAATGGCGCCATTGATGACCTGTACGTCTTCGATCGGGCGTTATCGGGCGAAGAGCTTCAAAAGCTCGTGGCGCGCACACCGCTTGCTGATGAGGAGCTTGTTACGGAACAGCAGGACGAAACCTTGGCGAGCTACCGGTATGGGTTTAATGGCAAGGAAAAGGATCAGTTTGGCGTGTCGGTGACAACCGACCCGGGCACATGCGTAACTTGCGGAGAATTGAGAATAAAATTGGCGGATCTCGCCACCCAAAGCGGTGACCAGGCGCTGCTCAATATCAGTGCGGTGACAACCTATCTCAACACCGCGCTGGGCAAAACGTTTTCGGAGGCCCAGTATCAGCAGGCGATCGCAGGCTGTGACCTAACGAACCACCACCTCAACTTTAATGGGAACAGCTACATCACCTTTGGCGACCAACCACAGTATAAAATGGGGACCAGTGATTTCACGATCGAAGCGTGGGTAAAATATCCGTCCACGATCGACAACGGACTGTACCCGATCGTCAGCAACCAGGAGTACTTTGGATCGGTTCCCAATTTCAGCGGGATCAACTTCGCAATCTTCCAAAAGCAGATATACTTCATCCTTGCCGATGGTTCTAACTACAGCTCTGTCCGGACGACGACCCTGCCAACGGGCAATGTGTGGCACCATGTTGTGGTTCAGCGCGTGGGCAACCGGGCCGCGGACATGAACATCTTTGTCGATGGAGTTGAGGTGCCGACGTTTGTCGAGGCGGATGGCCTGACCGATGGAGACATCGATATCGATGGTGTGGAACCGCTCAAGATCGGAAGCCGCGCCGGCTCTTACGACAATGCTTCGTTCAAAGGAGAGTTGAAACAGGTTCGCATGTACAAGCGGTTGTTGTCCTCACAGGAAGTGGTCGCGAGCTACAACTATGGTTGTGGAACAGAACCCGCTGACCCGACCGCGTTGGTTCTCTGGGTTCCGCTGAATGAAGGCGCAGGCACAAGTGTTCGCGATCTCTCATCTTTCGGGCAGACCAGCGTGTTGGTGGGAACAAATCTAACCTGGAAGGGAGCGCTTTCGGCTATCAGTTGCGTTAACGGAACACAAGAGGTGCTGTGTACCAGCCAGACCGTTGTGTCGAATGTGCAGTATGATTATGGGTTCAGGATCTATAATCCGCAAATCGCGAAGTTTTTGAGCGTGGATCCGTTGGCCGGCTCTTATCCGATGCTGACCCCCTATCAGTTCGCGAGCAATTCACCTATTGCATCCCTTGATCTAGATGGCCAAGAGGCTATACTTGTTCAATATGCTTTAGAGGATTTGATTTTTAACGGCGGTACTAAGTGTAAAAAGTTCGCGGACGGATTTATTCAAAGAGGTATTGAAACTGTCGAGGGAACAATCATGGGCATCCAAGTAGCGAAAGAGGTTTCACAGTTTATAGCTGAAAATTATCCGACGAAGCTCGCCATTAACGGTGATTATTCTCAAAGCCAATACTTCAATGAGGTGATGATCTTGATGGTGCACGAGGTTGGGCAAAAATTCGTGCAGGAGTATGCTGACTTGATAGAGCGGGCAGCTTCGGGCGACGCCGAAGCCACTGGTGCTCTCACTTTTGAAGTTGTGATGTTAGCAGTTGATATTGATGAGCTTCGACATTTACGTGGCTTACGTGGTCTGAGTCAAAGAGACGGATTTGCTGGGATGCCGGGCGAAGGAGATAGAGGACCATTCAATCCCCGAGGCGGTTTTGCGGACCAGACCAATTGCTCGGAGTGCGTCGTAAACATGGAAGCTTCTGCTAGGTCTGGAAAGCGTGTTAGACTCTTATTTGATGAAAGTGCAACTAGCCTAAGGGATCATCTGAGCCGACTTAAATCAGTTGGTGCAGATCCGAAATTTGTTCTAAATCAGGGCAGTAGTGTTACATTTACCAGTAAGGAAGGCATTGTAAATGCCTTAAAAAAGTTCAAACCAGGTACGAGGTTTTCGGTGTGGGCAAATAGAGCCGATGATGTCGGACACGTATTTGGAGGACAAGTAGACGGCATGGGCAATGTTAACTTCCTTGAAACGCAATCGAAACAAACAATCAATTGGAGTGAATTTAGCGATTTTCACATCATAACACATAATTGACCGATATGGACGGGTTTTCAGTAAACGTCAAGAAAATTATTTTTGATGAGCTTGGAGTTGATGTAAGCCGAATTGGATACGAAGATATCGGCAGTGATTATGTTGTTTGGAAAAAGACGGGCACTGTTGGAGTTGGTGGGCTAAGACTTGTTATTGCGAAGGATGGAAAATATTTCTTTAAAATACCCTCTTACTATTCGGCGAACCGAGAAGGAGGGATTTCGTGGGATTATGAAGTCATCATTGAAGGCGCTCCAGCCACGCATCTGTCGAAACTATCAAAAATTTTGGAAGAACACATAAATGAAAGCCCGATTAAGATATACCGTGCTTTGGCAAGTGGCTTACCAATAAGCCTCGGTGTCTATTTTATCCAAAAACCTCTGATTCTGACGAATCAGTTCTTGAAATTCGGAGTTAAAGGTGTCCTTCAAAGGCCAAACGGACTCGGCTCTTATGAATTTTAGAAAACTTCGCACTATTTTGTTTAGCGACTTTCGGCGCGAAAACTATATTCAAAACAAATGCTGTCTTATGTTTCAACGAATCTCCAGACGGCTCGCGACCCTGTTAGTGATGTTTTACGTAATGTCGACTACGTTCATCACGCATGGACAATCAAACCCAGGCCATGTTGGGACATCATGTGCAAATAACTCTGCTGTTCAGCAAATTCACAGGGATTCAAAAAGATTAGTCCGTATCAGCAAATCCCAGCTCCCCGACACCACCCAATTCCCCACCATCCACGCCCTGAGAACCCAGGCCAACCAACGTTTCCTTCAACGCATCAAAACCAAATCGCAAACCTACATCCTGAATTTCAACCCCGGCTCGACGAAGACGTACTTCCAAAACTCCTTCAACCGCGACTGGAACTTTTCACTCGACGCCAACGGCAACAACGCCGGCGAGCTAAAGGACCAGGCCTTCGGGATCTTCACAAACTATCCGGCCCTGAGTAGCTTTGACAACGCAAAACGTGAACTGGAGGGTTTCAAGCTCCCTGACGTCAACGATCACAACATCAGCGGCCTGAGTGAGAAAGGGACAGAGTACCTCCAAAAACAACTCGACTCCGAAAAACAGGGCATCGAAGAAATCCGGAACGCCGCGAACAAAGTGATCCCCACGGAGGCGCGTTCGCTCTACGGACAAAACCCCGAAGACCTCGCTGCTTCGACAAAAGTGTACTCCGAAAAACTGAAACAAAAGATCAAAGACTCGCTCGGAATCGCCGAGCTGGCCAAATACGCGAACGCACTGTCCACCCTGGCGAAAAAAGATGTCTCCGAACAGGACTACATCAACGCGCTCAACAAAGTTGGTCCGGAGAATAACGTCCTTGACAAGCTCGATGTTGAAAACCACAAGCTTACCAATGTTGACGACGGAAGGCAGCTTGCCGGCGTTCACAACCAGATCCAGGACTTCGATCTGTCCAAAATGCGTTTGCCGGACTCGGTGACCTCACAGCTCGAACCCTTGCGCAGCTATACACTTCCGGAAAAATACACGCGCGTGCTCGACAGCCTGCGAAATGAGTATGCCGAGATCAACAAGATGACCCTCGACGAAAAACTGATCAACGAAGAGGCCAAGGCCGTCATCGCCAAACGCAAGTCGGATTTCCTCCAAAAGTTTTACGCCGAAGCGATTTTGAGCTACCTTAAAGATGGAAAGGCAACGCTCTTCCAGGTATCTCCATCTTTCGGTTACCACCTGGGCAAAATTGTGTCGGTCGGTGCCGGCCCGAACGTGCTCGGGCGAATTGAAGGAAAAAAAGTTTCGGTAACAATGGGCTTCCGGTCATTTGCCAAGGCGGAGATACTGAAACAACGGGCCTACCTGCAAGTCGAAGACAATGTCAATCCCACGTTGATCGATCCCGAGGTGTTGTGGAAATCGCCGCATAATATTTTGACGGGAGGAGGGGTGCTGTTCCCTATCTCGGGCAAACTCGCGCTCAACGCGTGCCTGATGTACCGGGTTAACAACCACGATACCGATCAGTCGTCACCGTGGGTATTCCGCCTGGGCCTTAGTTCAATGAAAATCAAATAGGTGTTATGAGATCGCCAAAGACATTTAAACAACATTTGCTCATCGCGGGCTTTGCCTTATGCGCAATCACATGTGTTCAAGCACAGGAAGACGTCATTGAAAAGACGCCTTACTATATCAATATCAACACCCGGTCCGTCAACGATGTCCAGGAGTTGCACGACTATCTCCTCAGTCTCGAATACAATGACCGGTATGGCCAGTGGAAGAACATTGCATTCAAGGTCTACAACTGGAAACGGGAGGTGGTTGCCTCCCTGTCCATGGACAAGGCCTTTGGACTGAATCGCTACAACATCGCGCTGGACCAGTTGTACAGCGGATGGGAGCTTAACCAGGTATACATTGGTGAGATAAAAGATGAAGCCGGCAATCGTCACCAGGTCGCCATCCGGCCCGTAGAAGCCCCTAAGACCATTCCCCCCGCGGTGACCATCGTGGTCAATCCCCTGCAGCTACAATGCGACGGAACTTCGCCGTCCAGCGTCGAGTTTGTGGGTGATGTGCAGGGTGGCAAGACGCCCTATCGTATACAATGGGCAGTGTTGAACAACGACCGTACATCTCTTTTGTACCAACCGCTCGAAGAGATCATAAAAGTCGTCGGACTGACCTCCGCGATTTCGGTTAACAAATCACCGGACTACCACGTGCTCTTGCAGGTGAAGGACGCATGTGATAATATTGTCCGGCGGGAGGTGCACCTGGTATGTGACCAGGAAACGAAAAAGATCAATACCGTTTTCGTTGAGCCATTGAAGTCCCTGCCGCCTCCGACTGATAACTGATTATGATCCGCATACTTGTCATCGTAAACCTGGTCTTGTTGCTGGCCCTTGGCGCATACGTATTTTTCCGGCCCTCTTCCGGTAAAACTGTTTTTGTTATAAACGGCGACCTGTTTGCCGGCTTCAAGGGGAAAAAGATGCTGGAGGAAAAGCTCAATGGTCTCAGGACTCAGAACAAACGACTCCTTGACTCACTGAGCTTCGAAGCAGGCAGAAGCAACAAACCAGAGGTGATCCGGCAAATCCAGGCGACTGCAGATAATATCCGCATGTCAGAACAGCAGATTTCTCAGCAATACACCGAAGACATCTGGAAACGCATCAACACCTACATGGTGGACTTCGGAAAGGACAAAGGATACGCTTATGTTTTCGGGGCGAGCGGAAATGGCAACCTCATGTTTGCCGCCGATGCGCTGAATGTAACGGATGAAGCAGTCTCATATATCAACAAGAAATACGACGAGGGGCAATAATCCGGTCTGATCGACGCACAAAGGTTGTTTCCTGTGGGAAGTTGTCCATGCCGGACGCGCCTGTCATCCTGGCCGAGGCTCTCTCGGACCTGAGATCCTTGCCCATCTCATTATTAGAGCGTTTCGCCTGGCAAACATCGGGCGATCGCTGAATTCCTCAAAGAAAAAGGTGCCAAATAAATACCCGGCCAGGCAACGTTTCTAGCCTTGACTGCATTTACCATATAAACCCGCTCATGACCGAACCGGAACTTGTCAGACGTTGCCAGAAGCGTGATCCCAAAGCGCAGCATGCTTTATATGACGCTTTCGCAGACAGGCTCTACCGGATAGCTTATCGGTATGTGAAGCACCAGCTTGAAACGGAAGATGTTGTAATGCGCTCCCTCGTGAAAGTTTTTGAACATATGGTATCCTTTACTTACAAGGGTGATGGCAGCCTGGAAGCGTGGATGAGAAAGATCGTGATCAATGAAGCCCTGATGTCGCTGCGAAGGGCACACAACTTTAACCTTACGGAAAGCCTCGAGCCGGAAAGTAACTTTCATGATCTCGACGCCTTCAGGGAGATAGAAGCCGAGTATCTGTATCAACTTATCACTGAATTGCCCGACGGGTACCGAACGGTCTTTAATCTTTTTGTGGTCGAGGGTTTTGAACACAAGGAGATCGCCGCGATGCTCGGCGTCTCGGAAAATACCTCCCGCTCGCAGTTGTTCAAAGCAAAGGAATTATTGAAAAGGAAAATCAAGAAAGAGGGTCTGAAATATGGAACGTGAAATCAGGAATATTCTGTCCGAAAAGATCCATGTAGCGGAAAAGAATCCGGTGACATGGAACAAGAACGGCGTGTGGGAAAAATTGAGCGATGAAATTCCACATCGTGCCGATCGCAGGATCTTTTATTATGCCGCCGCTTCCCTAGCTTTTTTTGTTCTCGTGTATTCCGCTGGCCTTCGATATTACAACCATCGTTTGGGTTTGCAAATCACACATCTTGAAAACATCCTTCGTGAAGAACAAGCTAAGAAAAGCAGCCGCACCGAAACGCCCCTTCAGGAGGAGTCATGTGCTTCAACGGGCACCCGCTGTTTGGTTTCGCGGCCTGGAAAAAATAAAAAGCCGGTCGACATTCTGCCCATCGCAAGTGTTGAGGAATCGAATGTGATTGCGCCAGAAGGTCTCACTTCCAAAACGGTGGATGAAATTCAGGGTACACAGGAAGTAAGCGAGCCCACGACCGTTAAGGTGCAGCGAATAGAACCTGTCGTTGGTATTTTTTCAACGGAAGAAGTTGTTGCGGCGAAGTCCCGCAGGCGAACCCGGCTCCATAAACTCGAGTTTAAATCGTCAAATACTGATCAGTCTTACAACACAATTATTGCCAGGATCAACTAATCAAATTTTTATGAACCCAATAAAAAAAGTCCTTCTTATTTTTACACTGTTCATTTCGGCGTATGGATATGCCCAGCCGAAACAATGGCCTGATTCCGTCCGGGTGGAATTTCCTGATCAGCAATCGTTCGCGATTTTTGAACTGAGGAATTATACAGTTGACAAAGAAATAATCAGGAATTTTCCACAGACATTAGGCTCCCTTCTGTCCCACATACAACGCAGCGTGATAGAAACGGACCTGGTTCATCCCCATGATGTTGAAATAGTTTATGAACAGGATCGCGACCGGAAGCCGGAGCAGGAAGTTATCATCACCAGAGCGGCTCAGGCACAAACCAGTATTACGTTAAAAGATAACGCCATTACGCAACTTCTTCCGCAGGGATGGCGACTGGAATTTACCGGCACTCGTTTCCACATTTCTGTTTATGCCCCTGATTTCGAAAGACTCTTGAAGCTTGCACAATTAACTTTTGATCCAGTAGTTAATACCCTCGATGCAAATCCGGAAATGTTTCAGTCGCAACGTATGGGGAAAATTTCCCGTATCGTCGTAAAGGAAGGGAATGTCGCTTATAGCAAGCTGGACCATCGACTTCCAGGTGATATGATCGGACTTCACGCCGGTGCAGGGGCGGGACTGTTTCGGGATAAACTCTATCCGGAATTGAATTTTACTACCGCGCTCTATCTGGCCAGCCGTTATAAGCAGTACAGCCAGCGATTTGCGTTGACGTATGAAGTGAAATTCTTCGCGTTGAAAAATCAGGAAGGATCGTATCAATCGCTTCCGAATTCATTTTTATCTTTTTCCTATGCGCGAAATTTTGCAAAGGAGCGCCCGAGGTGGGTTGCGATCGGAGCCGGGTACCTCGTTCATTCGAAAGGTGATTTGTATTCCGGTGACACGATGAAATTGTTTTTGGAAAGCGATATTGGAAGTGCCAAGCTGAATATTGTTCCTGAATTTTATCTCTCAAACGGTTTTAAGGATTTTGCTTACGGCATAAAGGTTCAGTATAAATTTTAATCACAGATTTCGTGTGAAGACAAAGGCGATGGCTTTTTCATGCGCCTTTTTTTTACGCTGCGCTCCGTACATTGATTGTCGCTTAAGTCATATTGCCGTTGTTAACGACCGTATAAATGTGGAATCCACGCCGCAGACAAGCTCAGCTTAATTTGGAAAGAAGAACCTGATCAACGGACGGTTGTATTTAATCTTTAATTAATTTCGTTTTCATTTATCGTTTAAAGAAATGCCTGATCATTGAAAAACATTCCAGGCTGAACGTAATGATCTCCCGGCCCCAATCCATATTCCCCACGTTGGAGTCTATTCTTGAAGGGAAGGAATGAACAGAATTTACTCCGATGTGATCATGCTTTTACTGGCATAAAATTTACCATAACCCTTCTGTTTAAAATTCAGGGATGATCAAAATTTTACAGTATGGGACGAGTCGTTGGAATGTGGGGATTGATTCTCCTTGTGGTCTATAGTGCTTATGGCCAGGTTGACACATCGTTTGTGTATAATACGAGTACGTCATACGGCACACTCGATATCAGAATCCGGAAGTCTTCAACCCGCTATTATTATCTGCAGGAAAATCGCACCGTAAGTTTCAGAACTGAATCAGGAGTAAGGACCAATTCTTATCGCGACATGACTGCATGGGATTCGAATCCGTACTCGCAAGGTAACCTTCGGGAAAAAAACGGGAGCGCTGATTATTTTGTCATGAACTACCGTTTGTTGTTTCCCTTGGGATATCAGGCTGGTTATAACCCTGGTTATCCGCTGATTGTTATGATGCATGGTGCCGGTGAACGCGGGAATTGCTGGAAATCGACATGTTACCACGCTGACCGAAGTTGGAATCCAAACACGAACTCACCGGCTGCACCGACAGATGCAACTTCGAAGCTGTTGAATAACGATCACAACTTGTTGCATGGCGGCAAGCCGCATCTCGACGCGCGCAACCTCGCTGGTAGCCGTCTGCCGCACGATGCATCAATGCCTGGCCGCGCCTTCCCCGGATTTGTGTTGTTCGCTCAAAACCTGAATAGCTGGGAACCGAACGCCTGCCAGGATCTGATCCGGCTCGTCAGGTTACTGACTAAAAAGTATAACATCGATGAAGACCGAATCTATATCCATGGGCTTTCCAACGGTGGTGCAGGTGTGTTTCAGGTTGTCAAGCGTGCACCATGGTTATTTGCATCAGTGATGACCATGTCCGCATCCAGTGATAACGGACTTTTCGTCCAAAACCAGGCGCCGAATGTTGCGCACATTCCGTTTTGGTTATTTCAGGGAGGACAGGACCGCGCCCCTAGCCCTTCACTGACCGAAAGTTATATCCGGAGGTTTCGCGATGCGGGCGCAATTGTCCGGTATTCGCTTTACCCAACACTTGGACATGGCACGTGGAATACGGCTTACAACGAACCCGATTTTTTCCGCTGGATGCTGGGAAAGAATAAAGCCACAATTCACACTTTCGGCGGCAGCACCGCCATCTGCCTGAGCAACGGTAAGGGTGTACGCATGGAGCTTGCGAAAGGATTTCGCGCTTACCAGTGGGAACGAAACGGCATCATTATTTCGGGCGCGACCGGCGCAAGTTATACCGCGACAACAACAGGAACCTACCGTGCCCGTTTTAGCCGGGTGCCAAATCCAGGACCGTCTGCCTGGAACCAGTGGTCGGCGGCAATTACAATAACGCAACAGAATCCGGCGCAGGCGAAAATAGTTCAGACAGGCACAGTGTTATTGCCGGACCTCAACGGTTTTAACGAAGCCAAATTGAGTTCGGCAGCAGGATCGCACCATTACTACTGGTATAAAAATGAAACCCAGCTAAATCTCGATGGCGGTAAACATACGACGCAACATGCAACTTTTAAAGCGGGAACCTGCTCGGGAACCTGTACTGGCAACGGTGCCTACACGCTCATCACCTCCGGTACGGACCAATGTCCAAGTCCAAGATCTGCGCCAAAGTATGTTTATTTCAACAACCAGGCGCCGATCAATATCGCCGCTCCGACGAGTTTCACCGGACAGGTTTCTTCAACCACTACCATCAGCCTGTCATGGGGTGATGCTTCTACGAACGAAGGAGGTTTTGAGATCTGGCGACGGAAGGTGACAGGGACTTCGACATATTCCAGGTGGGAAATGCGAACACTCACCGCGGCGAACGTCCGGTCTTTCGCCGATTCCGGGGTTGAGCCGTCGACAACATATCATTATAAGATCCGGGGCGTGAGTAATTCGGGTCGCTCCAATTACACGCCGGCGGCATCCAACGCTTATCTGGTCATCAAGTCAGGTGGAGATAATATTGCTCCGTCTGCTCCCCAGAGTCTAACCGCTGCCCAGACGGGTATTGGTAGCATCAGACTTTCATGGACAGCGTCGACCGATAATTCGGGTATAAAACAATACAGAATTTATTATTCCGGAACCACGGTAATGACCGGGTCGTCCTCGACATCGTTTACGCTGAAGAACCTGCCGGTCAACACAAATTATAGCTTCACGGTGAAAGCGGAAGATCTTGGGGGAAACCTGAGTGCGGCGAGTAATTCGGCATCGGCCAATACTTACGTGACGGGTTTATATTACGAGCATACCACAGGTGCCTGGACGGATCTCGACCAGATCAACTGGGGCGCAGTGCCGGAATACACCGGTAAAGTCACCACGTTTACCCTGACGCCGAGAGTGCAGGATGATTTCTTTAACTTTGAATTTGATGGATACCTTTTCATCAACGTCTCCGGCGCCTATCAATTCCGGACGATATCGAGTGATGGAAGCCGCATGACATTGAGCGGTACCGTTGTCGTTGAAAATGACGGCACACACGGCACGCGGTCAATCACAGGGCCGACCGTGACGCTTTCATCCGGAGCCAAACGAATCAATCTGAAATACTTTGAATACGACGGTGAACATACTTTGACAGTGATGTACAAAGGGCCGGATTCAAATAATTCCTGGCTCACGATACCTTCAAGCGCGCTGCGAAGCGGAACAGCTGCGAGTGGTACAATGGCAATGTCAACCGACGAGGCAAGAATGTCTGGTGATACCGTTGAAAGTGTAATGACGGTGCAGGTGTACCCAAATCCGGCGCCACAAGATGATATTCGCGTTCTCCTTGAATCCTCGAATGACGAACCGGTTTCAATTACGGTGATAGACTTTACCGGCAACCAGCTCTATCGCAGTGTTGTCGCGAAAGAACAGCTGACCGAAGGATACAGAATATCGGTTGATCAGAAATTGCGGGATGGAATTTATCTTTTGATCGTTAACCAGGGAAATAGAACTGTAAAACAACGGGTGTCAATCAGGAATTGAGCCTCTCGTGCAGCATTGAATTCGTTTGTTCGCGGATCTGTAAAGCCATTTGCCGGAACAAAGAGATTATTGTGTAAATTAACTGAGTTCTCACAAATGGTAAGATAGAAACAGGTACTTTATGGAAACGTCATACTCACCGGTCGCGTGGATATTCCGCGAGGTCATCGAAGAAGAAATTGAAAAAAAGACCGAAGGAAAAATTTTCTATTTCTGTGAAAAGGAATTTATCTGTTCCGCCTCGGGCAAGGTTCTTGCGCTTGTGGAAATTAATGGACAAGGTCTTTTTATTCGGTTGGACAATGACGTTGAGATCAGAATCGATCGCATTATTACATTATTCGGCAAGCCGGGAGCTGCATATGATGAATATGACTCGTATGCAAATGCATGTCTTGATTGCAAGGGTGGATATCCGGAGGACTAATGCTTGGCTGCGATTATGACGAGATGTGTGCGGTAACCCTCCCACAAGTTGGATTCTTGGGACGGACTATGCGTATGGTATCAATTTGAATCCTGAAGAGATCCATCGCGTTGAATTTGGCAACAGAAAATCCAAAAAAGAAAATTTTTTTCTCGTCGGAGGTTCCCATTTGTCGCCAAGTGGTATTCATTAGTCCCCAGAAGTTGGTAGTCAGAAGTGAGTAGACGGAAGAGAAATTCCTAACCTTGACCGCGTTACAGCATGTTTTATACCAGTCTTTTTAATATAAACTTTATATAATTTTAATTTCAGGATTTCCGTTCTGAAACAAGGGAAACATCACCATTTTTGTAATCCTTATCCCACTAGTAATGAGTAAAAAGGTAGTTTTTCTGGTCGTTAGCGACTGCAACTTCGATGGTGTTCTGACTCAGCGGCTCCAGTCCCTGAATTATGAAGTGATGCGTTTTGAAAGGGTGAACGAAATAGGTGATTCTATGAAGTTATCCCCGGATGCAATTATTGTGGATTATGATAAAGAAGGCAAAGAAGGGCTTGAATTCCTTAAAAGGACCAAAATTACCTCGAAAACTGCTCTCATTGTACTCGGCAGGCAAAGTTGCACGAACCTCTACCTTCACAAGGCTTACCATTACCTGATCAAAGAGAAATCAATTGAAAAAACGCTGTCAGCCCTGATTTCGAAGATTTCCTCGATAAAAACAGTTCAAAATGGCTTCCTCGGCGCATTCCGCCAAAAAGTATTCGCGTTGTATAATTTTTAGGAAGACTGCTGTCGCGGCAGCGAAAAGTAAAACGTGGCGCCTTCGTTCCTTTTGGCCGCTGTCCAGACACGTCCGCAATGTTTCGTGATGATATGCTGAACCACGGCCAGCCCCACTCCATTACCGTCGAATTCTGATTGCGTATGTAGCCTTTGAAACGGAGCAAAAAGTTTGTTGGCGTATGCCATGTCGAAGCCCGCCCCGTTATCTTTCACGAAATAGGTGACGTTTTGGTGTGAAACGGAACATCCAATCTCGATACAGGGATTTTCTTTTTTTCCGGTGTATTTCATTGCGTTGGAAATCAGATTCCGCCATACCTGTTTTAGCAGAATGCTGTCACCATGCGCCGCGTGAAGATCCTCCACGTGTATTTCAAATTTTCTGTTCGGCTGATCTGCACGCTGCTCGTTGACGACGGCGCGTACGAGTGCATTCATATCGACAGTGGTGCTTGTAACCTCTTGCTTCCATACCCGCGCTAACCCAAGAAGATCTTCAATGAGGTGCATGAGTGTATGTGAATTTCTTGCGATGATGGAGATAACTTTATGTCCTTCGGCATCAAGATTTTTGGCATATTCATCTTCGAGTATCTGCGCATAATTCAAGATAGATCGCACCGGTGCTCTCAAATCGTGAGAAACAGAATAGGTCAGCGATTCAAGTTGTTTGGTCAGCTGATCGATCCGCTCCTGCATTGCCTCTGTGTTAGATTTGTCCTTTGCAACAGCATAGAAACCGTTGGTGATCACCAATCCATTGCTGATCGGATAAGTTGTTACTGAGAGACTGACCATCGAACCATCCTTTCTTCTCCATTCATTTTGCGTTTTGATTTCTTCAGTCAAATACTGTGGACTCATGTGTCCGGCATCAGTGCTCCCGACATTTGTTAAGGTCCCGAGATGCCTTCCGATAATTTCATTGTCGGAATACCCGAGGACCTTTTCAGCGCCCTGATTCCATCCCAGAATAATTCCAGCCGGAGAAATGCGGATGACGACTTCGTCTTCTGAAGAATTTAGGTTCATGGGCGCTTCGAGGCTTCTTATCGACTTGAAGAAGAGTGTTAAATAACGAAAACACGATAAAAAAGGGCTTCGCTATTATATACGATGTTAAGAAAATCATGGCCGATATCCAACCATGCAAAACGTTCGTGAAAGTGCTATCTTTGTTGTCGAAATCGGTTTCAAAAAATGTACACCAATGAAAATCAACAAGGACTGGCACGATAAGCATCCGATGCCGAGCAACGCCTCAGTCGACCAACGGGTAGAATGGCACCTGTTGCATTCAAGGGAGTGCGGGTGCCGGCCAATTCCCGCGACGTTGCAGCGCGAGATCCAGTGAAAACAACGCAGCAGTTCGCAGACGAAATCATAATAAATCGGCGTCCGATCCGTTACCATTAAGCCCGGCTGACCCGGGTCCTGAAAAAGCACGCTGGCATAGTCAAGACGATCTATCTGCTACCTGCATCGGCCCCCTTCGAAAACTTGCTGATCGGAGTTTTTTCTCTTTCTTTGCCACATCTCACAATGCTTTCATGGTAGAACAGGAACTCATCCGCAGGTTAAAAGAGAACGACGAATCCGCCATGAAGGAAATTTTTGATCGCTGGCATCAACCGCTTTGCGTGACCGCGTTCACAGTCGTCAAAGATAAGGACGCCGCGAAGGATGTTGTGCAGGAAACGTTGATCAGGTTCTGGCGAAACCGCGAACAGATCGAGATCTCTATTTCCCTGGGGGCTTACCTCAAACGCGCTGTCGTTAATACCGCACTGAATTTTCTCGTCGCAGCACAGCGAATCAAAAAACATGACATAGATAAAGCCTCTTTAATATCCGGGGCACCGTCTGCCGTGGCGGAGATTTCGTTCGAAGAGCTGAACCGCAAAGCGACCGAAGCTATCGGTGACCTTCCGGCGCGTACACGGACCGTGTTTACACTGATCCGATCGAATGAAATGACCTATAAAGAAGCAGCCGCGACGTTGAATATTTCTGTAAAGGCCGTTGAAAAGGAAATGATGAGGGCACTCAAACTGCTGCGGGAAGCTTTGAAACACTATTTAAACACCTCAGTTGTTCTTTTTCTTCTGGATCAGGTGAAATGATTGTCTGCCAGATAATCCAGTCAGCCTGGATTTAAAAATCGCATCTGTAAAAAAAAAGCGGACTGGGGGGGAGGAAGTGTCGTCGAGGACTGTCTGGTCTGAAAAACAAGACTATGAACCATTCTTTCAAAACGCTCGCATGTATTTCGATACTTCTTTCCGTGTTATTTAGTTGCGATTCAGAGGCGCCAATTGAGCCCAAAAGCGGTGATTACTTCCCGCTGGCAGAAGGACAGACCTGGAATTACCAGAGGTGGATTGCTTTCGACGGAGATTCCACGATCTTGGATACGCTTCGGCTTGAGATCAAAGAGACTGTAACGTTTGACGGTAAATCATACGCGAAAATAATCGACCAGCATGGGTCGACGGATAAGTTGTTGCGTGTTGAGGGCAGTAAATATTATGGACGGGATCATGAGCTTTACTCCGATGGCTATAAGCACGAATATCTGTTTCTGGATACCGGGAAGACTCCAGGTGAAAAATGGTCTTATTTGAAAGACGACAATACCACCAGAACAGAATATGTGATCAAAGCCGTCCACACCACACATTCATTTCTTGGAAAGCAATATGATCATGTCATTGAAGTCCAGGTTGATTACTATTACAAAGACATCGATGGCAATTTTCAGCATTCTTTTTCCGTAATTCATTTTTATGCACCGGGTGTCGGGGAAATATATAGCTACTATCCTTCTCCTTCGTTTGGGCATGGTGACCTCAGTTCGTTTCTGATGCCGTTGGAATAAATTCTTACCATGATCCGATGTAAAACTCAGACCCAAATTTTCCGCTCATGAAAAAGTCTTTTAGTGAAAAACGTCCTGGCATCATAGATCGAAGAATGTTTCTTCGCGGAACGACCCTTGTCGCCGTCGCGATTTCGCTGCCGCGATTAGTTGCCTGTGACGATGAAAAACCGACTCCACCCGTCGAAAACTGCAGTACCACGGAGGACATCCTCGGCCCTTTCTATAAATCCGGGTCCCCTGTCCGGGAGAATATTGTTCCTCCCGGCAGTTCCGGAATTCCGTTGATCGTGGAAGGTAAAGTATACAGTGATTGCGATTCGCCGTTAAAGGATGCGCTGGTGGAGATATGGAATTGTGACGACGAAGGCACCTATGACACTTCGGACGAATTTATTTTCCGCGGCAGCTATCAGACGGATATAAATGGAACGTATCGCTTCCGGACCATCCTGCCGGGGCGATATTTGAATGGGTCTACGTTCAGGCCAAGTCATATTCATTTCCGCATAACCGCGACGGGTTTCCGCGAGCTGGTGTCCCAGATCTACTTTAAGGATGATCCGTTCATTGAAAGCGATCCGTGGGCGGCCTCGCCTAAAGCCAGCGAAAGAATTTTAACGATCGGCAAAGATACAAACGGGACGGATACTGTTAACTTTGACATTTACTTAACAAAGACGTAATGGCACAGGAACACCTGATCCTGAAATTTCTGGATGGAACCATCTCGCCCGATGAAAGAACGGCATTGGAAGCGTGGGCAAGCGAATCCCCGCAAAACCGGAAGATGATGGCGGATTTTCAAAGGCTTTGGAAATTAGGTGTGACGGAATTTACGCCCGATTTCGATTCACCTGATGAGTGGACGAAATTGCGGAACAAGCTCAGTCAAAATGAGGAAAAAAGATCTGTCAAGCTCTTTCCCGACATACTCAAGGTTGCCGCCGCGATTCTTACGCTGCTGGTGTCGTCATTTGTCATCTACCTTACACTTTTTAAGCACAAAGAGATCGTACATCAAACTGCGAACAATACCTCGACCGTTATCCTTCCTGATGGATCTGCGGTTTCACTGAACCACGACACGCGGATTGCTTATCACGACGATTTTGGCGACAACAGGTCTATTGAAATTGAAGGCGAAGCTTTTTTCGACGTGAGACCTGATCCCGAAAAACCTTTCAGTATTGAAGCGAATGCTACACGCATCACCGTGTTGGGTACATCCTTTAATGTTCGCGCACCGCAAAGGGGCAAGCGTACAGAGGTGTTTGTGGTCACGGGAAAAGTTCGCTTCTCCGAAGCAGGCACAAACAAAGCCATTATCCTCACGCCGGGAACGACGGGCATTTTTCACATCGACGAAAGAACATTGCTTGCCGATACCGTGCAGGATCACAACGTTCTGGCCTGGAAAAATAAACAGTTGGTGTTCAGGAAAGCTCCGCTGGAAAAAGTTTTGCGCACGCTCAGCGTTTATTTTAGAAAGGAACTGCGGGCTGATAACGAGAACATCCTTGCCTGCAGATTTACAGGATCGTTTGATGATCCGACACTTGAAGAAGTTATAGAGACGCTCCATGAGGCGCTCGACCTGGACGTTGATGTTCGCGGAAATGGTTACGTCTTTGACGGCGAGGGATGCACCGAAAACTGACATGAAAAAAATCCTGGTAATATTTTTTTTACTGGTGTCCGCGACGTCATCGGCTCAGGTCGGTGCGGAAAAAAAAGTTACCGTTGTTCTAAATAACATTTCTCTTGAAGAAGCCCTGACGATCCTGGGTATCAGTTATTCGGTTCAGTTTTCATACAGCGACGATATCGTTCCGGTTCAATCGATGATCAACCTCAATATCAATAACGAGGAGATTCATTCGGTGCTTGACAAATTGCTTTCTCCCCTTGGTCTCACTTATAAGGTGCTAAATGGAAACCGGATCATCTTGCGAAGAGCGTTGAAACCACTGACACAGGTTATTCGCGGTGCGGTAATCGATGAGGTCACACATTCTCCGATACCGGGTGCAACCGTCATGGTCCGGGGTGACGGTCCGGTTATGGGGACAATCACGGACGCGACCGGGACATTCCGCGTGGACCGCGTGCCGGTAGGACGGGTGGACCTGGTTGCGTCGAGTGTAGGGTATGACGCAAAGAGGATTTCGGGTTTGCTGCTGGGAACCGGAAAGGAACTTGTGATCGATGTCTCATTGGCTGGCGCGGTGACGTCCATGAATGAGATTGTTGTGACGGGTTTACGAAATGATGGTATTCCCGGCGATGGGCTGGCCGTAACAAGCAGCAGGACATTCTCGGTAGAGGATACCAAACGTTTTGCCGGAAGTATGGGAGACCCGTCCCGCATGGCGAGCGCGTTTGCAGGTGTCACCGGGGCCAGTGACGATAACAATGCGCTCGTTGTTCGTGGAAACTCCCCGCGTGGTGTGTTGTGGCGCGTGGAAGGAATCGAGATACCCAATCCAAATCACTTTACGACAGAAGGCGCGTCAAGCGGTGTCGTTAGCGTGCTGAGTCCCAACATTATTGAGACTTCTGACTTTTTAACGGGTGCCTTCCCGGCGCAGTTTGGAAATGCGTTGTCTGCGATTTTCGATATCAACCTGCGAAACGGCAATAATACGTCCAGGGAATACAGTCTACAGACAGGATTGCTCGGCCTTGAGGTTTCAGCCGAAGGACCTTTTAAAAAACACCATACATCCTCGTATCTCGTTAATTATCGTTATTCGACGCTATCGGTACTGGACAAACTCGGCTTTGAACTGAATGAGGCGGGACAATACAAGGATTACCAGGACCTGTCGTTCAAGTTGAATTTGCCGGGCGCTGCCGCGGGATCATTTTCTTTTTTTGGCATTGGCGGAAAGAGTCGCTCATCGCGGACCGATCACACGTTGTTTGACAAAAATACTTCCGACGTTGGCGTGCTTGGACTTTCATGGAAGCGTATGATGAATGAAAAGACGTTTCTCACCGGTTCAGTTTCCTATTCCGGAACACACATCGCGAAATACCATGAAGTTACTGGATTGGAATCCGGTCCCCTGGCCGTAGACGAGAACTATAATAAGTCATACACAAGGGCACAATTCTCTGCCAGGCGGAAAATAACTGACCGGTGCTTTGCCGAAGCGGGCGGGATCATTAGCCAGCTTGACTATAATTTTTTTCTCAAAACAACCAATGCGGGGAATGGCCCTTATCCAGTGATTGTTAATTTCAGTGAGCAGGAACGTGACAAAACTTATATCAGCCAGGGATTTTTGTATGGTCGTCAGTATTTTACAGAATCCTTTTTCGGATTTTATGGCTTGCACTTTATTCACTTTGCAATGACCAGCGACTATGCGGTCGAACCGCGGGCCGGAATCCGATGGCAGCCTGGCCCGGATGTTTCGCTTAGCGCTGCGTATGGAAAGCACAGCAGGATCGAAAATCTACAATACTATCTTGCGCGCGACCACCAGCCCGGGGGTGCAGAGGTCCAGATCAACAAAGACCTTGGATTTACGAGGGCGGACCATCTTGTGTTGACGTATGAACGTGCAATTCTGCGGCACAGGTTTAAAGCCGAAACCTATTATCAGCAATTGTACAATGCCCCGGTTCAGGCGGATCCCACCTCCGTCTACGCGTCCATGAACGAAGACACCGGCTTTATCACAGACAGTCTGATCAACAATGGACGTGGGAAAAATTATGGCCTGGAGATCACCCTTGAAAAACCATTTGGAAATAATTTCTACTACCTCGTCAATGGCTCCCTTTTTCAATCCAGGTTTTCCATTAAAGAAGAAGACGAAAGGAACACCGCATATAATGGCAATTACAGCTTCCATCTGCTCGCGGGCAAAGAGTTTGTTATGCGCGGAGGAGCTAGCCGTTTTGGATTGAATGTGAAAATGACATCCACCGGTGGCCGGCGGTATGTTCCAATTGATTTAGCAAGGTCCGTCGAGGAGAAGAGGCAGGTCCATGACTGGAAGAATGCTTTCGAAAATAAGCTTCCCGCGTATTTCCGAACAGATGTTCAGTTCGTTTACCGTCATAATCGCCCGCGCAATTCCTTTGAATGGAGACTTGATGTTCAAAACGTGACTGACCATAAAAACGCTGCGTGGTATTATTACGACGTTACTTCGGCGACCGTAAAGCTCAAAAGGCAGATTGGATTGGTTCCGCTGCTGACGTTTAGAATTGATTTTTAAAGGAGGGACCCTGGTAAGCTCTGTAATTCCTGGTAGCTAGGTAGCTGGCTGACTGGTTGGCTGGTTGTGTAAGCGTAATGAATTCGAGATCTTTTCCAATTGGCATGACCTCTAAATATAAACTCAGATAAGAACTAACTTCGCAGGTGGCCGCGCGAAGCAATCAGATTCCATGAACTGCGACGCTGAGACGGTTGGAAATCTCTTCAGATATGGATTCAAAATTGGGGTTCAATGAATCCGACTTTCCTTCCAGCGGGTTCACTCCCGAAACGTCCACTTGGATTCCATTTGATATCAGCAACGTCGAAGCCTTGCTTTTGAAGGTTGCTGACAATTTTGGCTGTTACATCCTGAAATACGCCCCTGACCTTTTTGGTATAGTGACGAAATGCTGGTCTTACGATAGTCCCTGGATACATATTTTTTTCAATAATTTCGCTATTTCGGGAGGCGATCTTAATGATTGCAATCACAGCCGCACATGATATTTCTCATTGTCCGGAAAAATTTGTTTTCGATGGTGGAGCGCGCAATGAATTAGTGGCCTTCCAAATTGGCGCGACCGCAGCGATCCAGCTACCCAGCAAACCAGCCAGCCAGTAGAACCCTGATAAACAAAATTCGGTTACAACCTACCGGGCATTGTGTGGAGATGACTTCAATTTGTCAGCTTCCCATATCCGTTTAATCGAGCCATTTCCCGTTTCAATGCGCCAGCCATTTTGCGACGCCTGACGGAAAAGTATCGTCCTGAGTCTTCTTGGATAAAAGATTCTTCTCACAACTGCGCCACTTCTCAGGCAGGGGACAATATTGACCTGCCCCAGAATTTCGTAGGCGGCCGCTGCGCATCGCATTCCGAAAAATGCGTAATCATAGGGAGTATGTTTCAGATAAACATTCGCGATGCTATCGCATTTCTTTTTTTGCGATTGTGTTATGGGGATCGTCAGCACAGCTTTTTTTACATTTCCGGGATCAGATCCAAACAGGCCGTAAAATGCGTCGTGAGTGTGTTTCCCATAATGTGAGTGCTTATCCTTCTTCCTGGGAAATAAGTGAATTTTCCCCTTACGCATGAAACTAAGTATAAGGCCGTCTTCATATTCAATTCCGACGTGTCCGCCCAATTTGCCACCGAACCATTTTCTCTCGGTATCTCTGTAAGCCTTGCGCGGTTTTGATCCATAAAGAAAATGCACCTTGAGTAGTGTGTTATCCTGGCTATATGCTGATTGCGACAAAGTCCAGATCAGTATGGTCACGACGAGTTTCATGGGTCAGTTCTACGAAGTAAATCAAAGCTGAGGGCAAAATCAATTTATACTGTGTAAATACTCTCACCGGCTTAGTCAGTGAGAATTTTTTGGTCATGACTTTTTCTGTTATCTTTTAATTCCAATCAATTGCACAGATGAAAGCCTGGGTAATTAACGGCATTTCAAATCTCAGTACGGACACGAAACCGCTTGAAATGGTGCAACTGCCGGTCCCGGTACCGCAGGCAAACGAAATATTGTTGAAGGTTAGATGCTGTGGTGTATGCCATACGGAGCTTGACGAAATCGAGGGCCGCACACCACCCCCGGCCTATCCGATTGTTCCGGGCCACCAGGTCATTGGTTTGGTCGATAAGGTCGGTCCGGGCGTCACCAAATTTAAGATTGGCGATCGCGTTGGTGTCGCATGGATCTATTCAGCTTGTGGCCAATGCGAATATTGTCGTTCGGGATTGGAAAACCTTTGTCAGGATTTTGTTGCGACAGGAAGAGACCATCATGGCGGTTACTCCGAATATATGGTCGTGCAGGAACAGTTTTCCTACCTGGTTCCTTCCCTTTTCTCCGACCTGGAAGCGGCTCCGCTCTTATGCGCCGGAGCTATCGGATACAGGTCCCTGAAGTTAACAATGCTTACCGATGGCGATACGCTCGGCCTGACCGGCTTTGGCGCTTCCGGGCACCTTGTCTTGAAAATGGCGCGATATCTTTATCCGAGAACAGAGATATTCGTTTTTGCCAGAAATAAGGACGAACAAAGTTTTGCACGGGCGCTGGGTGCCGCATGGGCCGGCGATATTTCAGAGACACCACCCGCCAGGGGAAATGCCATTATCGATACAACTCCAGCCTGGGCGACGGTAACAGGATCTCTTCTTAGTCTCAAACCCGGCGGGCGACTCGTTATCAACGCGATCCGGAAGGAGGCCAACGACCTGGATGCGCTATTGAAAATACGTTATCAGGATCATTTATGGATGGAGAAGGAAATTAAAACAGTCGCCAATATTACGCGTTCGGATGTGATGGATTTCCTGGATTTGGCTGCATCAATCCCGATCAAACCGGTTGTCGAGCCGTATCCTTTTGAACTTGCAAACAAAGCGCTTCTCGATCTCAGGCACAAACATATAAAGGGAGCAAAGGTGCTTGTAGTCAGCGAGCGGTGAAAACTGCGGCCACCGCGTCACCTGCGATTCAGTTTTTTTCGCTTTAGGGATTTCACATTTGTGATCACACTCATGATGACGGCGGCCGCGAACAGGATCCCGGTAAAAAGGTCGACAATTTCCGCGGAGACGTCAATCGAAAAAATCGTGCTTACCAGAAAATGAATGTAGGAATTATATGGATTGGCGTAGCCGAGCTGGTCGCGGATCTGCCAATGCCAATCCGTTAAAAAGCAATAACCGAATCCGTAAAATATTCCCAGCACAAACCACGAAAAAGCAGTCAGCCCTAACGTCAACAGGTTCCATTTTCGCAGACGCTCAGGGATCCATCCAAACAAATTGAACCCAATCAGCAAAACGTGAAAAATAAAGAAAAAGACGTCTGCCAGTTTATACCAGGTTGTCATTTGTAGCCGGTGCCGTAGGAGCGCCGGTTCAAATATAGCAGTCCGTTATCGTTTTAGCTTGCTGAGTGAAATCTGCCGGAGGTATTTATCCAATTGTTTGTATTCGGCCGCCGATATTTTGTCCACTTTTCGCGTGGATGGGTCCAGGAATATTTCGATGAAGTGTTGATTCAATGAATATAGCAGCACTATGTGTTTATGATGTTGCAAGGAAAGCAAATAATTTCCGTATTCCTTTAACAGCCATGCCTTTTCCGCAATCTCCAGATTGTTAAATCGCTTGAGCTTCATTTCACTGATTTTCGTTTTCTCCATTAATTTGTCTTCTGCTGAAGGCCAATACAACTAGTAACGTCCCTGACCGCGGATTCATTGTGATGAGATGTTTAAGCTGCTGAAAAAATACAGGAATGGTCGGCAAGTTTATGCAATCGTTGGCTGTTACAGATGTTTTTGTTGGTAAGTTGTTCGGACACGATTGAAATGATCGCGGTGAAAACCCGGCGAGTCAGGCGATTATTTTAAGTCTTTTCAATAACCAGTTGACGATCATTGAAAGCAGGCTGAAGGCAAAGATGACACCCCACTCCGCAATCGAAAGCGTTTCCAGCCGCAATGCAAGTGCGACAGGTTTTATAAAGAACGTCGCGAAGGTTATCGCCGAACATATTCCGAGGGCGTACCAAACATATTTGTTGCGCATGATCTCTGTTTTGAAGAACGACTTTTTCGTGTCTCCCGTGACGTTAAATACGTGAAACAGTTGAGCGAAAATCAGCGTTAAAAACAAAACATTGTTGCTGACTCCGTCGCGTGAACCTGATCCGTCCGATGTGTCAATAAAATAGACGGCAGCGAAGGATGCCGATGCGATGGCGAGAGAATATACGATCAATGACCTCCAATACTTTGCATTGATGATGGGCTCTGATGAATGACGTGGCTTTTTTGTCATCACATTCACGCTGGCTTTGGTCACCCCGAGCGCAAGGGCCGGCAGGACGTCCGTTACAAGATTGATATAAAGGATTTGAATGGGAAGCAACGCATAGGGTGAGTTGACCACAGAAGTCATGGCAATGAGTAACAGCTCACTCAGGTTACACGACAGGAGAAATAGGATGAACTTCCGGATATTTTCAAAGATGACTCGACCCTGTTTGATGGCGGCCACGATCGACGAGAATGAATCGTCTTTCAATACCATATCTGACACCTCCTGCGCTACCTGCGTCCCTCGTTGGCCCATCGCGATTCCAATATCGGCTTTTTTCAGCGCGGGCGCATCGTTCACGCCATCGCCGGTCATGCCAACAACTTCATGCTTTTCCTGCAGCAAACGGACGAGATCAAGCTTTTGCTGAGGACTTACCCGCGCAAATATTCTTGTTTCGAGTAATTTGTCTTTTTCCTTCTCATCCAGCTGGTCGTAGGGACGCACGTCTTTTCCATGCAACACAGGTTCATCCTCTGACTCTACGAGGCCGAGCTTCAGCCCGATATTTTTTGCCGTCGCCGGATGATCCCCGGTGATCATGATCACCTTGATGCCGGCCTGCTTGCATTCCTTGATTGCACCCGGAACTTCCTTTCGCAGGGGATCCAGCATCCCGATCAGCCCGACGAATGTCAGCTTCTCCGACAAGGTCTCAGGCACCGTCCTGGTTTCCTTATATGCAGCGGCGATCACGCGCAATCCCGACGCGGCCATCTCATTGGCTGAATCTGTGAATTTCTCGCGAAGGGTCGGAGTCAGCTTTACGACTTTACCAGCGTCAAATGCCTCCGTACATTTTTCCAGCAATTCGTCAACGGCTCCTTTCGCGCATGTGAAATACGAATCTTTTGCCTGGTGGGTGGTAGCCATTATCCGCGTTTCTGACTTGAACGGCTCCTCCTTGACTTTGGGGTAGTCCGCTCTCATTTTCAGGATATCCTCCTTTTCTGCAGCAACAAATCTCAATAAGCCCGTCTCAAGCGGATCACCAACTTCGTGATCGCCCTTACTGTCTTTGGCGATTTCTGCTGTATTGCACAACACGGCCACAAGCTGGATGAAACGATAACCCTCGCCACCGGGCCGCCCTTCTGTTTGTCCTTTTCCCTGTGCGGACACCTGAAAGTCCTTTCCTTCCAGCCTGACGCTGCTGACTTCAATATGGTTTTCAGTCAGTGTGCCTGTTTTGTCTGTACAGATCACGGTTGTGCCACCGAGCGTTTCTACCGCCGAAAGTTTTTTCACGATTACTTTACTCCTTGCCATCCGCAACATTCCCTGTGCAAGTGCAAGCGTGGTTACAATCGGGAGCCCTTCCGGTATCGCGGCAACGGCAAGCGCGATCGATGTTCCGACCATCTTCGTGATGTCGTTGCCATGGATCAGTCCGGCAGCGAAAATCAGCGCGATCAGTATCAATGTGAGCCAGATCAGCTTTTTGCTGAATTGCCGGATTTTCTTTTCGAGCGGCGTTATGGCCTCGTCTGCTTCCTGAACCATGGAAGCAATTTTTCCCAACTCGGTTTTCATTCCGGTGGCTATGACGATAGCCTTGCCGTTGCCCTTCGTGACATGTGTGCCCTTGAACAGCATGTTGGTACGTTCTGCCAGGGGTATATCGGGCTTCAGAATTTTTGTTTGTTTCTCTACCGGAACCGATTCACCTGTGAGCGACGACTCATTGACCTGCAGCTCGGAAAATGACGCGAGCCGGGCATCTGCCGAAATCATATCTCCCGCCTCGGCAAACAACACATCACCTGGGACAATTTCGTCCGATGGGACCTCGATCACCTTTCCGTCGCGCACGACCTTTCCGGGAACAACGGTCATTTTCTTGAGCGCCTCCATACTTTTTTCCGCCTGGTATTCCATAAAAAAACCGATGATGGCATTTGCCAGGATCACGACCACAATGGCGATCGCATCGATAACTTCGGAAAAATACAGGGAGAGCCCGGCTGCGGTGATCAATAACACTACAAACGGACTTTTCAATTGCCTGAGAAAAATCAGCAAGCTGCTGACCTTCTCTTTCTCTTCGAGCGCATTGCGACCGTATTGTTTCAAGCGCTGGCCAGCGTCCGCAGCCTGTAAACCCTGTTCAGCGTTGGTGTGCAACGATGCTTCGACTTCCTTAAGTTCTGTGCTGTGGGCCTCTTCCATTTGCATCTTCAATCGGTGAGAATATTCCAGCAAAACGGCATTGATCGACGGCGATTATATTCCGGACAACACAAATGGGCCCCAGTAATATGGACTTTCATATTTTTCCTTGAGCGATATTTGCGCGGTTCTAAATGCTTCAAACTTGTTTTTCGTTTTGAGATAATGTCGGTAAAAGAAGATCATGAAGTCTTTGGTAGCTTCATCGTCTACTTTCCAAAGGCTGGTCATCGTGCTGCGGGCTCCCGCGGTGCGAAATGCCCGCTGCAAGCCATAGATGCCTTCCCCGGCGTCCATATGTCCTAAGCTGGTTTCACAGGCGGAGAGGATGACCAGAGAAGTATTTTCCAGGTTGAGATTTTGCGCCTCGTAAGCAGTAAGTATTCCATCATAAGTGTCCGGATACTCGCGGTTGCTGTAATAATTTACGACGCCGGATAATAAAAGTCCGGAGTTCACCATTGCGTTGAATAACCGGTATCCTTCGTTGGCCGCTTTGCCCGATTCGCTCCAATATCCATGCGTTGCAATGTGAACGATGTCGGGACTCTGAATATTGTAAATTTTTTCTTCGGTGGCTTCCTCGCGTATGTACATCTGGGTCCGCACCTGGTGCGCCTCCATTTCCTTCCGGATGCTGAGTACTTCTTCTTCTGTTCCCGGCAGGTCGGAGATCGAATTGTTTCTGAAGTTGCTGACAAAGGATCGCGTGCCCTCTGAAACAGGGGAACCTGTGCCGGGGTTATTTTCAGTCTTGTAAAAGGGCCGTCCGAACAGGATCGCGGTTTCAATTTTATTCGCGGTGTCGTCGGCACGGATCTCGAGGCAACTCGTTGTGTTTCGGATCTCGACTTCGTCGAGCAGGTATTTGCCCGACGACGGGTTCATCAATGTCGGTAAACTGATCAGGTGGTAGATCCCGTCAGGTGAAAAATATATTCTTTTAATTCCCGGCAGTGCGTCTTGTAATGGCTTCCAGAAATGATTGTACGAGTCTTTATCCGTAAGTTTGTACTTGATGTTGTTCTGGTACAAGCGGTAATACTTATTGTCGAGATCCTTCGCGGCAAAAGGTATGTACACCACCTGTGGGTGGGTACTGGCCTGGGTTATGATATAAGCTGCGTAATAAGCCGTGTCCGAATAATACGTTTTATCCCGCCAGTCAAATCGCACCATCTCTATCGCTGCCTCCCCGTCTTTCAACGTTGCTTTGATCGAACGCCAGTCGGGCGCCGATATCTTGAGATATTTTTTGAAATCTTTCGACCGTGTGGCAAGTTCATTTTCAAGACGGTTAACCTCGTCCTGAAGCGTCTTTAACGACACCATGCCTGAAGGATTTTCCCTGCTGAGCAGAGGATCCTCCGTTTGGCGGTAGGTGCGGATGAGTTGTTGCTTTTTATTGATCCATTCATCATAGAGTTTGTTGATCGAAGGATCATTTGCCTTGAGAAATGCCTGTTTCCTTTTTCGCGTGCCTTTTAGGGAAAGGGATTTTGTGAAAAGAAGATTGTTTAGTGCCTGGGAGGAAAGTTCCGGGAATAAGTCGGGCCTGGCCGTTTTGCTGATCCGCACAAAGCTGTGGAAATTGTCGTAACCGTCGCGCAGCTTGCTGTTGTAGTAAGCGACAAATGCCTTTTCGCCGAACGAAAAGATCACATCATTGATCCACTCGACATTGATGGTGAAGAGTTCCGAGTAAACGTCCCTGGCCTTTTGCCACGAGCGATCGCGGACATTGAAATAAGCGTATTGGGCAAAAGGCAGCGTGGACTCCCTGAAATTGCGGGTGCCCTTGATCTGTTTCAGAATATTGGAGAAACCTTCGTGATAACCTGGAGATCCCAGGAACGCAAGGTAGGAGCTTTTCATGAAATTAGTGCTGATCTCGGAATATTCCTCGTAGCTCCTGAAGTGTTCTTCGACTTCATTGATGTAATGGCTGACGGGCTTTGGCAAAGATTCTAATTTTCCCGTTTTGGCGGCATAAAGCGGAAGCATCGAAAGCGGATATTGTTTGTGAGCCGGAAATTTCGAGTTATTACATTTTATCCATTCATAATGACTTGAATCCCTTTTCTTCCAGAACATTTCAGCAACAGCATAATTTTTCAACATTTCGTGTCCATGGCTGATGACCGTGAACCTGCTCATGTTGTAAGGGTCACACCCATTATCGAATTTCATGGTGCGTGAGAAATGATCGTATAATCCGGTGGCAGCTTCAATGTATTGGTAATAGTCTCCAATGGACATGTAATATACCAATCGGCTTGTAAGCGCTTCGGCGTGATACGATGATTTCAGGTAGTCATCGGCTTCTGTGGCGAGACGTTCCATTTTCACAATAAATTGTTCCGCCTTCAGGAATTCCCCGGAACGGGCCAGGAAATTTGCGTAGTAGGAATAGGAACGATATTCTTTCTTCTCGTCGCCTGGAAATTGCAAAGCCCGCTGGAAATTCTCCGCGGCCTTTTCGAAGTCCGCATTCCGTTCGTGAGCATACGCGACATAATTATAGTTATTGAAGTTTTGCAGTTCCGGGTGTTTCGAAATAAACGCCTCGGCCTTGATGGCGTTTTTAGGATCCGTGGTCGTAAACAGAGCCGGGTAGTAATTGTTGAGCCATTCACTGTTGGCATCGGTGCCGGCTGCCGGGTTGTTTTGCGCAACTGCTCCTGTCATTTCGGCGAGAAGTTTCTCCGACCTTTCCTGGCAAACTTTCGCGAGATCTTTGTCCAGCGTTTGCGTTTCAAAAATCTGTTTCAGCATTAAATAATTCGTATATGTCTGAAGAGTCTTCGTCGCCTCGGTTTGTGTGAAAAGCCCCTTTGCAATTTCCATCGCTTTTTTGGGGTCTGACGCATTCATATAGACCTGGGAGATCTTTTCCAGGAACTCCTCCTGCGACTGGCCCTTAGTCACTGCGGGAAGGATTGCCGTGAGAAGACCAATGCAAATTATGATCAGGAAGCGCATGCGGTGTATTGATAAGGTAGTTAACGAATATAAGGCCTGGCGAGAAAAGTATTGAGGTCCTGCCGGAAAAAAGTGCACGGCAATTTTCCATCAGCTTTGGAGGTGAACGGTAATCGGCTGTTAGCTGTTGCAGTCTCCGTGGGACGCGGCTGTCTTGGAAAGCGTTGCTGCAAGTGGCCGAACGGCACCCCCTTTTTCAACCGCTTCAAATTCAATCCTCATCACGACAACACGTTCAAATTCCAACCATGTGTTCGCGGCGGTGAAACTCGCCGACAGTCTCCTTGCTGAAACCCGCATAAACTAAACTTCCGATCATTTTTCCGCAACAACTACAAATGTATCAAACGCATACGATGGACGGTCAAATAGCTCCCTGGTTTCAAAGCCGGCAAGGGTGAGAAACAACCGCATATCGTCTTTTGTGAACGAACGGATCGTCGAGTTGTCCTCACCAATCCGGGTGGTTTGGCCGTCAGGAGATGTGCGATAAAAAACCGATCGCCAGTCAAATGTCCACGTTTCATTCGGGTTCTGACTCCAGAAGCTTTCACGCAGGAATTTTTCTCCGTTGTGGGTAGCGCGGTGGGTCACAGGTTCCTTTGAAATGGAAGGTATGAACTTGCTGGCGTCGATTGAATCAAAGCACAAAATGCCGGCAGGTTTCAAGAGGTCTCCAATCGCATGAAAGGCACGGTGAACATCTTCGTTCGACACCAGGTAACTGATCGTCCTGCCCGTGATGATCACGGCATCGATTTCTTTCGTGGTCGTGAAATTTCGCATATCGCCTTTGATGAATTCGCATGCCGGATTATTCTTTCTTGCAATGCGCAGCATTTCTTCGCTCATGTCGAGGCCGGCGTAAACGAATCCTTCTTTCGCGAACCGGTGTGCGAGATTGCCGGTGCCGCAACCTATTTCAAGCACAGATCGGCACTTGTATTTCGCTAAAAGACCTTTGTAAAAATCAAACTCTTCATCATAGTCAATGAAGGTCTGATACATTGCTTCATAGATCTGGGAAAGATCGGTGTATAAGTTTGCCATTTTTGAAAGGAAAATATGCACAACATCATTTACGCAAAGCATTCATATGCGAATTCTGTGAATAAGCTTGCCTTCTATTTGTGCATTGCGCTCTTGTAAAGAACCTCTTTTTGTTGACCAGAAGCAATGATTTTTGTGTGCGTATTGCAGATGTGAACCATGGAAGTGTAAGGATCTTCGGTAAATCCGCTTTTCGGATAGGCGCAAAAAAGTGTAAAAGTTTGTGAGTGCATGAATTTATTCCAGAGGCTCTCCAGGTGAACGGTTGCGCCGTTAAAGCCTTTTGACCATAACACGGCCACCATTTCTCCAAAAGCGCGAACCTGTCGTTTCTCAGTCCTTGCCTCCCGCAGCAGCGAACCGACTACCGTGTTAAACAGAGTTTCATCGGGCCAACCGCTGACCATGAATCTTTCGAGAGTTTCCTCTGCGTCCAGCAACATCAACTTGCGCCTGGCGATCAGCTCCTCTATATTAAAAATACCAAGTTTGAATTTCAATTCCATGATATGTGCTGCAGTTGCGATGACAATGGAACAATCGCCTGCCTGTATTCCGTCCGCAATAAACTCAGCCAGGAGTGCGAGGAACTGGTGGTCATTTTCATATATCTGTACGACGTGATCGCAAGGGGCTATCTCGCCCCAGAACACATGCGTCTCTGCCCGTTTCCAATCTTCACATATCTCCATATCACTTTAAGAATTTAATAAAAAAATATCAGGGATGATAAGGAAAAGCCAACGATTATTATGTTTCAACATTTTTTGTCGGGGCCCTTTATCGCAATCCACAATGAGATTTAACTGCTGCTTTGCGCGATTCATCCGTATTTTTCGTTAAAACAACCTTTGGATTTTCCGTTTTGTCGGTGATTGTCTAAATACACCTGCTGAAAAACTGACGTAAAGATCATCCGGATCCTGGTGATAAAAAGTGCATACCATGCACCATGGTGTTCTCAGGCGGACAGTTTTCCTTTAAGCTACGCGATTGTCATCGCCATTACAAAAGCGCAAAATTCTGCGAATAGGCTATTAAAAGCCGCTGGAAATTGCCATATTTCATTTCATTAAACCTAATTAACCTAAACTCTATGAGAAAAATTCTTCCACTCATGTTCGTCTTGCTATTGGCCGGCACCTTTCATGTCTTTGCACAGGATCGGGTTGTCACCGGAGTTGTCAATGACCAGGTCGACGGAAATCCGGTTGCCGGAGTCAGTGTAGTCGTCAAAGGTACTTCGACCGGCAGCATTACAGATGCCGATGGACGGTTCTCCATCCAGGTCCCCGCATCTGCTACCACGCTCGTTTTTTCCTTCGTGGGATTTACGACCCAGGAGGTCCCGATTCCGGCAAACAACAACGTGACGGTGGCCCTTCAGAGCAACATCAGTGAGTTGGGCGAGGTGATCATCGTCGGAACCCGTGGTTCGCAGCGGACGATTACGGACACGCCGCTTCCTGTTGATGTTTTAACTGCAACGGAGTTGAAAACCACCGGCCAGTACACTTTTGACAAGGCCTTGCAATATCGCGTGCCTTCGTTCAACACGGTCCAGACTCCTGTCAACGATGCAACATCACTGCTAGATCCTTACGAGATCAGGAACATGGGACCGAGTCGCACGCTGATCCTGATCAATGGCAAGCGTAAAAATTTCAGCTCCCTGATCTACACGCAAACCTCTCCCGGCAGAGGAGAGTCGGGCGTTGATATTTCCGCGATCCCGACCGATGCGGTGAAACGTATTGAAATATTGAGAGACGGCGCTTCCGCGCAATACGGATCCGACGCGATCGCAGGTGTCATGAACATCATCCTCAAAGACAATGCGGAAGAAGGCTCCATCACTGTCAGAACTGGTGTTACAGGAGAAGGTGACGGCGGTTTAATGGGTATCAGTCTGAACAATGGTTCAAAACTGTTCAACACAGGATTCATCAATTACACGATCGATTTCTCGAAGGTCGGGCTGGCAAACAGGCCGGGCAAAGTTGATGGAGGTACCACCAGGCTCGGTCCAGATGGCGAACCGCTCGCAGGCGGAGAATACGCGGATTTTGTGTTTGTCGATCCCAACGAACCGAAGAATTATCCCGGCGAGGTGATAACTCCGGAAGGCAGAGCAGCCATCATGGCAGACAATGCCGCAGGTCGCGCGCTGATCAACAGCTTCCTCGCTGCGAAACCCGATGCAGGTAACATCAACGGCTCTCCGGAAACAACCGCGGCAAAGTTCCTGCTCAATGGTGGCGTGGATGTGAGCGAAAACAATAATCTTTATTTCAACGCTGCATACGTCTATAAAAAAGTAAACAGTTTTGCGAACTATCGTACACCCTACTGGAGAACACTTTCCTCATACCCTTATCTGGCCGATTTCTTTCCTGACAAGAATGGCCAATACATGGGATACGTTCCGACATTCGACGGAGATCTCGGCGATTATAATGGTACCATCGGTTTAAGATCGAAAAAGAACGGCTGGAACACAGACCTCAGCTTGACAGTAGGCGGTAACCAGCAAACTTATACCGTGCGCAATTCACATAACCGGAATACGCTTGGCCTGAGAAACCCCGATACATACTTGGGCGATCTCGATAACGATGGAGTCGTGGATTCCAATGAGATTGTTGCCGGCTCGTTGAAATACCTGGAGAACAGCCCCATTACTTTCCGCGCCGGTGGAACACGCTTCGCACATACCGTGGGGAATATCGACATCTCCCGGCTCATCGCTGAAAATCTTACGGTAGCGTTTGGATCCGAATTCAGGTCCGAAACATTTGAAGTGATTGAGGGTGACCTTGCTTCTTATGAGGCGGGTGGCGCCGACTCATTCGCGGGTAATACGAAGGAAAATTCCTTCACCTCGAACCGTTATAACTTTGGTGGGTATCTGAGTTTCGGTTATGATATCACGGAAAGTTTCCTGATCGATTTGACAGGCCGCTTTGAAAACTATAGTGACTTCGGCGATGCTTTTGTTTATAAAATAAGCTCACGGTACAAACTGGCGGATGATAAAGTCACTTTGAGAGGTTCCTATTCCACAGGCTTCAGGGCCCCTTCGCTGCACCAGATCTATACCCAGAAAGCACAGTACAGCTTTGTTCCGGGTCAGGGTATCCAGGTTTCCGGCCTTGCCAACAACGTTTCTCCGCAGATCCGGTTGCTGAACATACCACGCCTTGATGCCGAAAAATCCAACAACCTGACCGTCGGCATGGGTTTTAACGTAAATGAGAATCTGACCTTTACCGTCGATTACTATAACATCAAAGTAAAAGACAGGATCGTCTTAAGCAACGAGATCACGCCAACGGGTGATGCATCCAATCCATTGGACGAGATCATGACAAACAACGGCATCGTTTCCCTGAGCTTCTTTACAAATTCACTGAATACAAAAACTTCAGGGTTAGATGTCGTTCTCAACTACCGGAATCTTGCCGTCGGCAGGGGCGAGCTGGCATTCAACCTGGCCGGCAACTATCAGATCGAAAATGAACGCGACGGAGCGGTAGAGAATCCCGCGATCGTTGAAAACGCTGATCAGTCAGTGATCGACGCAACACAGGAAGCCCTGATCTTCACATCACGTCCGAAATACAAATTCATTCTCGGCGCTGATTTTACCGTAGCAAAATTCAATTTCACACTGAACAATACACTGTTTGGGCCAACTGAATTCCGCAATGCCGGGATGGATCCGGGTCTGAAGATCGAATTCCAGCCGAAGGTTGTCACCGACATCGGTGTTACGTATCAGGCCAGCAACAAGGTTACGGTGGCATTTAACGTCAACAATTTGTTGGATGTATTGCCCGAGTGGAAGTTTGTTGCACTCGATGCCGACGGCGAAAGCATCCTGGGCAGCGCGGACTTAACCCAGGCACAATCAAACCTGATCACTTTTAATCAGCGGTATCCCACGATGACCTATGATGGCTATCATTTCAGCCAGCTGGGAACAATCTACAACCTGTCAGTAGCGGTGAGATTCTAGGATAAACTCAAGCTTCAAAAAGACTGTCCATTACTGGGCAGTCTTTTTTTTGGCTCGCCATTGCTGAACCTGACTACCGGGGTAAGGATTGACATCTCAAGAATCGTCGTGAATCAATCACGCTTAAACGGGTAATTGCCGACGCTATCGGAGAAACCAAACTTAATCGCTAAATTATTCTCTTAAATAATAACGTATGTTATGAAGGACGTCACGGCAGGAATTGACATCGGAGGTATTGACTCCGAAATCGGCATAGCCAGTGAAGACGGAACGCTTAATGAAAGGGACAAGATAATTACCACAAATTTTCCGGACGTGAATGATTTTATCCGGGAATGTTACCATATGATCACCAAGCTTAGCAGCGGTTATAACCTGAAAGGAATTGGGGTTGCGGCACCAAACGGCAATCCCTATACAGGGGCCATTGAAAATGCGGTCAATCTTGCGTGGAAGGGCGTTATTCCGTTCGTTGAGCTTACAAAAAGATACACCAGCCTTCCCGTTGTTCTGACCAACGACGCCAAGGCGGCGGCTGTGGGGGAGAAGATCTTCGGCGGCGCCAGAAACATGGATAATTTTATCCTCGTCACACTGGGGACCGGTCTTGGCAGTGGCATCTATACCCACGGGCATTTGCTCACAGGACACCTCGGGCTCGCCGGCGAAATGGGACACACAATCGTGGAAGACGACGGCAGGATGTGCAACACAAAACGCAAGGGATGTCTTGAAGCATATGCTTCCGTGACGGGAATTCGCCGGACTGTGCTTGCCCTTCTTTCGGGGTCTGTGCTCAACAGCCCGTTAAGGGGATTATCCTTCGAAGCGCTCGATGGCCATCAGATATTTCTCGCAGCCCGCAACGGCGACCCCATTGCGCTGGAAGCCTTCCAGTACACCGGAAAGGTTCTCGGAAGAGCATTGGCCAATGCAGCTTCTGTGTTCGACCCGGAGGCGATCTTCATCGCAGGCGGTCTTGCGCATGCAGGCGACCTGATTCTCGGACCAACGGAAAAGTACTTTAACGAAAATGTGTTTCCCGCCTTCGAAGGCAAGGTAAAGTTGCTCATCTCTGAGCTGATGGATGAAAACGGGGGAGTCCTTGGGGCTTGTGCCCTCGCGTGGGATAAACACCGTCAACAGGAAACCCCTAGCATGCGGATTTCCTAGAGCATCGGCATTTCGCACAATGTCCAGTAGTGGTTCAGTATGCCAACGGCGCTTGTAAACCCTTCAAATGAAAGCGGCTTCAAAATATAACCTGCTACATTCAGGTCATAGGCAGCGATCTTATCGCTTTCCTCATTCGAGGTCGTCATCACAAACACGCTGATCGACCGCAATTCAGGATGTTTTCTTATCTCAGTCAGGAATTCAATTCCGCCCATTTTCGGCATGTTGATGTCAAGTAAAATTAGTCGCGGCGATGGAATCATCATGGCGGGATTGTTCCCCTGTAAGGCTTCGAACGCCTCAAGTCCGTTGCGGGTAACATGCAGCGGGTTGCTGATGTTATTTTTTTTGAACGCCCGTTGAACATTCATAATGTCTACTTCATCGTCTTCGACTAACAAAATGTGAACTAGATTCGGCATGGTGGAATATTTATTGATTTCCATTGTTTTAATTTTGATGCACCGTCAATGCCTTTGGCCAGGTGAAAATGAATTTCGCACCTTTTTTTTCTTCAGATTTCAGAACTACAACGCCGCCCATGTCTTCAACGGTTTTTTTAATGATAGACAAACCGATTCCGGTACCTTCAACCTTATCGCGGGAGGTTAGCGTCTGAAAGATTTCAAATACCTTCTCGTGGTATGCCTGATCGATTCCCATACCATTGTCCTCTACCGAAAACCGGTAATAATTACCGATGTCCTTCACGTTTACATTTACCCATCCTTCGGCTTTATCGTTGTATTTGATTGCATTTGAGATCAGGTTGATGAATACCTGCTGGAGTAATGGTTTTTTTGTAAGCATCACCGGCATTCCCGCCTCGACGTTGACTTTGATGTGCGCCGGCGGATTCAACAGGTCGATCGTTTCCCTGAGCATATGCTGAACATCCGTCCTTTCCAATGGCACGCTCACACGCCCGATTTTTGAATATTCGAGCAGGCCGTTGATCAGTGCTTCCAGTCTGATGACCCGGCCTCTCAGTGTTTGCATATTTTTCCTGCATTCTTCGGGAATATCTTTTCCCAGGTCTTCTTCGATCCATTCCGATAATTTAAAGATCGCGCGCAATGGAGCCTTCAGGTCGTGCGATACCACGTAGCTGAACCGGTTCAATTCGTCGTTTTGTTTTTTAAGCTGTGACGAGTATTTCAAAAGATCGTTCCTGGTGTTATCCAGCCGCTGAAGCATATGATTGAACGCGGCGGCCAATTTGGAGATCTCATCAGTGCCCCGGATTTTAACCCGCACGTTTTCGCTTCCGCTTGAAACGGACTTCACCGCACTCTCAAGACGGCGGATATTGGCCATGATCATGTTGCTCGTGATGACGGAAAGCAGCACGCCGACAGCCACAAACGCCATACAAAAATACAACGTTGTTTGCTTCAGTTCGCCGATGCTTACATGAACGCCGGCCAACGAATAACCAATTCCCTGCTTGCCAAATTTCCGTCCCTGATAAAACACATCGGTCTTGTAATAAATAATTCCCTTTCTATTGATCATTTTGTCTTCATCCCAAAGCGGGATCACTGGCTCGTCGGTCAAAGCGTTAAAGAACGCAATCTTGCGGCCCTCGGTATTCACGACGGAAATGTACACCACCGAACTGTCCTTATGCGCCCATTTCAAAGCTTCACCGATCGCCACGGAATCTGTTTCGCCCATTCCGATTCCAACGCCGATTGAAAAGATATCACCGATACTTCTGATCCTGGACTCGATGACCGCGATCGCGGCTTTTTCCTGCTGATCGGGATAGTACGAGTAAATGAATACGGCAATGATGGTGATCAATACCACCTGACCTGCTATCATTTTGAATCGTATGGAAAGACCTTTAAACATTTGCGTAGTTTGTTAACAGGCTTTTTTCAAGTTTCTTTTCAGTTCCTCATGAACAGCGAGTATCAACGAAATAATACTTTCCGACATAGCGCTGATTTTTAGATGATCCGCGGGATTGGCGTCGTTCAACAACGTCGTCAGCTGTTCAACCGCATTTTCCAGCGCGCTCATTTTCAGTGGTGCAGAAGCGGTTTTTATCTGTCGGCAGACAGACCGCATCGCAGGGAAATTTCTGCTTTTGGTGTAACCTCTTAATTTCTCAACAATGCCAGGCATTTCCTTTCCGTACACCTGGATCAATTCGTTCAATACGCGGGGATCCTCTTGGGAAATGGCGTTGATTTCCGAGAGGTCCGGGGAGCGTTGAGGCATTTCGGCGCTTTGAGAAAGTTTTACAATTTTCGGCCTTTCGTTGGCGTCCAGGTGTTTGATGATTTTCTGATAGAGGTCTTCGGCCTTGAATGGTTTCGAAATATAATCATTCATCCCCTCGCTGATGCACCTCATCACGTCCGAGCCAAACGCATGGGCTGTCATGGCAATGATCGGCAGATCGCAAAATGGCGCAGGCATTTTCGTGCGAATAAACTGGGTTGTTTCATACCCGTCCATCTCAGGCATCTGGATATCCATCAGGATGACATCGAATTTTCCCGTCTTCACCCGTGAGATCGCCTCCAATCCGTTGGATGCAATTTCGATCCTGCAACCGGTTTTCTCCAGCACTTTTTTCACTAACAGCTGATTCACGGTATTGTCTTCTACAACGAGGATTGAGCTGTCGCGTAATCTTTCGAGAGAGTGTCCCTGTTGTTCCTGAACTGGTAATACGGGAGCGCCTTGGATGCTGCCTTTCTCGAACGGAAGCCGCACAATAAAACTCGAACCCGAACCCGGAGGACTTTCCACAAATATTTTCCCTTCCTGCAATTCTACGAGGTTCTTGGTGATGGCCAGCCCGAGACCGGTGCCTCCATATTTACGGGTGGTATCGGCGGACGCCTGAACGAAATCCTCGAAAATGGCTGCCTGCTTATCAATAGGGATTCCAATGCCTGTATCAGTCACGCGGAATTCGAGGATGATGGTTTCATTCTGCGACGCATTAGAGCTGATTTCCAGACTGACCATCCCATGTTCTGTAAACTTGATTGCGTTAGAGATCAGATTTGTAAGCACCTGATTCAATCGCACCGGATCTCCTTTAATGAGACAAGGTATTTGTTGCTCAATTTTACTTGTGAGCTTCAAGCCTTTTTCCCGGGCTTTCGGACTCAATACCGTAATGATGCCCGCGGTGAGCTCGTGCAAATTGAACTCACATTTCTCGATGGTCATCTTTCCAGACTGCATTTTTGACAGGTCCAGGATGTCATTGATGATGACAAGAAGATTCTCGCCGGAAAAATGAATGGCGTCGATGAATCCTTTTTGTTCCTGTGTCGGATTCGTTTCGTAAAGCAGTCGCGTGAAGCCCAGGATCGCATTCATCGGTGTGCGTATCTCATGGCTCATATTGGCCAGAAATATTTGACGTACTTTCATTGAATTTTCAGCCAGCTCACGGGCACGCGAAACTTCCTGCTCTGAGTTCTTTCTGTCCGTGATATCCTGAAGTGTTCCAATGATCTTTTCCGGATACCCACGACTTCCCCGTTGCGTGTAGCCCTGGGTATTCACGAACTTAACTCCGCTTTTTGTAGCAACGCGGAAGTCAAAATTGAAAGACTTGCCTTGCAGCGCATTCCGCCACGATGAGTCTATGAGATTCCGGTCTTCGGGATAAATCACATAAAATACATCCTTGATCGTGATAGATGATTTTTTGTCATGCAATTCAAGGATGTTAAAAATTTCCGCTGAGCAGTAGACGTCTTGCTGGCTGATATCAAATTCCCAGTTGCCGAACTTCGCAATGCGCTGGGCTTCTGCCAGCCTCGATTCGCTGATACGCAAGGCGTGCTCTGCCTTTTCCCGCTCTTTCATGATGTTATTCATCTTCATGATGTTGAGCAGCACCTGAAAGATCGAATTGCTGTCAATCTCATTTTTGACAATGTAATCCGAAGCGCCGGCTTTCATGAGTTCGACTGCGATCGTTTCGTTGCCTTGTGAAGTAATGATGACGATTGGCACCTTCACACCCTGATCCCTCATTCTTTTGAGGAACGGCAAGCCGTTATCACCGGGAAGCAAATAGTCAAGAAAGATGCAATCGAAGGTATTTAATACTTCGGTGCGCGGCAGATCCTTCGCATCCTCATATTCAGTAAGCTCATGGCTCAAGCCGCAGGCTTTCAGCGTACGTCTTAAGTGCATTCGATCGACGTTGTCGTCGTCAATGACCAACAACTTGATCGGAACGCCGTGGTTGATTTTTTCGATCGTCATTCTCCCGTGGTTTTTTAATTTGACCAATTGAACATGAATCCTGCTTTCCTGATTGCAATCCATCGTTTATCCCTCATCTTTGAATCCGCGTCCGTTCCCACAGTGCGTCCTTCAATTCCTAATTCCCGGTCACGGCTGCTTGCGCACAAAATTGCAGCTGATTTACTCGATTTACATGAGTGAATAGCTTACCCGTGATAAAATCAGGAACAAGAGGAAGTCGGCTGTATTCAAAATCCGCGTGGAACGGCCAGATTCCGGCCTTCATGCTTTGAACGAGTTCCTTTTTTAAAATGTAAAATGGATAGATGCTTTCTTCACTTCCGATTTTCCCCTAAAGGCCCGTATCAGGGTTTCCCTGAGAGGCTTGTTTTTCAATGAATTTTCAAGGATTTTTTTTTCCACGCGGTTCTAATGGCCGCGGCATGCAGGAAATCATTTAGGAAATTCCCTGATCGATCCACCAATTCCTCATTTCTTCAAAATGAGCATTATACCGATTCACGGCGAGATGAGACCGGCCATATTTGTACTGTAAATTTTAATTTTATGAAACCATCCAATTATTCACGGTACGTCAAAACGGAAACTATCGGACGCGAGCTGTTCATTGATTTTGACCTCTACACCGAAGGCGATGCGGACTTCAAAAAGGAACTCGCTGTGTGCCTGATAGGCAACATGGCCGAGCTGAAGCAGGACCTTTACCGGGCAATCACTGAAAATTCTCAGGAAATTTTTCTGAAAGCAACTCACAAAGCGAAAGTTGCGCTGAGCATGCTCGATGATCCTGAGCTTACCGCCCTCACGCGGTCCCTGGAAACCGAACTCGGCAACCCTGCGAAAACTGAAAACTCCATCGGTGTTCTTGCAGGTCTGTTTGAAAACCTGACCGATGCCATTTCCGACAGTCTTAGAGTAGTGGCCGCATCTTAAACCGCCAAAAATGAAAATTCTTATATGTGATGACGATGAGGCTCTGATAAGCATGATACGTTTCAAATTGTCGCGCATGAATCTTGGTGAAGTGACGAAAGCGCTCGATGGCAGGGAAGCAAAGAATCTGCTGTCGGCAAATGAATATGATCTGATCATCACCGACATTCATATGCCGTTTCATTCCGGCCTTGAGATCACCGCATTTGTGCGCCAGGAACTCGGCCGGAAAACTCCGATCATCGTCCTGTCCGCGGAAGGGTTGGAGGATACGGTATTGCAGGCTTTCGAGATCGGCGCCAATGATTTCATCACGAAGCCTTTCAGTCCCTCCGAGCTTGCCGTCAGGGTCAAAAGAATTGTTCAACCCTAATATTAAAGCATGATTCTGCAATTCCAGTCTGTTTCGCAAATGCCGGAGGTAAAGCAGGTGATGATTGGACTTGCAGGTTCATTTACATTGGGTGGCGTTGTTGCAATCCTGATCCTCTTTATCAGCAGGGTGACAAAATCTGACCGACATCAAAGGACATCCACATTGAGACGCGCTTTTCAAAAGATACTGAACAAGATCATTGTAAACGAAAGTGTTGGCAGCGAGACGCCCGATGCCGCCTTTGAATTTTACATGGCGGAGCTACGGATGGTCGCCGGAAATTCCTCATTTGCGCGAAGGGTTCTGATCGCGCAAATCCTCGAGCTTAAAAAGAGCCTGACCGGAAATTCCGCAAACGCACTGACCAAAACCTATAATACGCTGGGGCTTGTGATGGAGAGTCGGGCGAAGTTGACCGATTGGGGCTGGGAGAAAAGAGCCTCGGGCATCCGTGACCTGGCCGAGATGGGATGTACCGATAGCGTATCACTCATCAGAAAAAGTCTGCGGGCGCGTAACCAAACGTTGCGGGAAGAGACGCTGATCGCGTTGATCCGCCTTGATTCAAAACCGCTTTCGTTTCTTGACAGCTACGATGCCACTTTATCGGAATGGATGCGTATCAATATTTTCAATTACCTTAAAAAAATTGATACGAGGAGGTTACCTGTGTTCAGCCAGTGGTTCAACCATTCGAACACTTCCGTCGTTTTATTTGCAATCAGCATGGCCAGGGAGTTCAAACAGATCAGTTCCGTGCCTGGCCTTGCCTCATTGCTCTACAGCGCTGATCCCAATGTGGTTGGGATGTGTATAACCGCCGTCGGCGACCTTGAGGCTTATCAATACCGGGATGATGTCGCCAGGCTATCAACTCATGTTTGGAAATTCCCGCGGCTTGCCTCAAAAGTGGTCAGTTGCCTCGGAAAGATCGGTGATATAGACGCTGACGCCGCGTTGCTTGGTAAATTTCTGGCCCATCCCACCTACGCGGTCCGGTTCGAAGCCGTTGCCGCCTTGAGAAAATTCGGAGAGAAGGGTGAGTATTACCTGCGCAACAGTAAGGCGCGGTCTGATTTTTCACTGGACGGGATAATTAATCATTTTTCAGATCCACTCCTCCAATAGCCATGGCAGAAACGATTGCAAATTTTCTTGTATTTGTTGCCGGTGGCCTTGTTTTGGTATACACGGTTATCCTGGTAACATTTTACCTGGTCCTGGCCTCTATTTCCATCTGGGAGATGAGAAAATACATGAAGAAGAATTGTTTCGTCGATTATAAATATATCCTCTCATCGCCCTTTGCGCCAGGCATTTCGCTCGTGGCGCCGGCGTATAACGAAGGTTTGACGATTATTGATAACGTTAAGTCCCTGCTTTCGATCATGTACAACAACTTCGAAGTTGTCGTGATCAACGATGGAAGCAAGGACGATACACTGGCAAAGATGGTCGATGCTTTCGACCTTGTCAAAGTAGACTTTGACCTCCAGTATCATATCCAAACCAAAAAAGTGCGGGGAATCTATAAATCCAGAAACAAGGCGTTCAAGAAACTGGTGGTCGTCGATAAGGAAAATGGCGGAAAAGCCGATGCACTTAATGTCGGGTTGAATATTTCAAAAAAGGATCTCGTGGCATGTATCGATGTCGACTGCATCATCGAACCTGACGCGCTTTTAAAAATGGTAAAGCCCTTTATGGAAGACTCGCACGATAAACGCGAGGTGATCGCCTCGGGCGGTGTTGTGCGCATTGCAAACTCCTGTGTGATCGAAGAGGGGCGGCTTATCGAGGTAAGGCTTCCTGACAAGTTCATTGCCCGTTTTCAGGTGCTTGAATACATACGCGCCTTCCTGTTGGGACGCATGGCATGGAGCAAGCTCAACGGGTTGCTGCTCATCTCCGGCGCTTTTGGTCTCTTCAAACGTGAGATAGCCGTGGCCTCCGGGGGTTACAACCACAATACCGTAGGTGAAGATATGGAGCTTGTCGTAAGGATGCGCAGGTTCATGCACGAACAAAAACGCAAGTACCGGGTTTCCTACATTCCCGACCCCCTATGCTGGACCGAGGCGCCCTCGAGTTATCAGATACTTGGACGTCAGCGTAACCGTTGGGCCCGCGGAACATTTGAAACACTGAAGCTGCATCGGAAACTTTTCTTCAATCCAAAGTACGGTACCATGGGAATGATCAGTTATCCATTCTGGTTTTTCTTCGAATGGCTGGCGCCGTTTATCGAGACCTTTGGATTTATCCTCTTCCTGATACTGGCGTTGGCCGGAAAAGTAAACTGGGAGTTTTTTATCGCCTCATTTGCCTCAGTATACACGTTCGCGTTTTTTATGTCGATGTTTTCACTGCTGGCCGAAGAAATGTCGTTTTTCAAATACACTAACAAACGGGATGTTACCAAAATGATCCTGATCGCAATGATTGAACCACTTTGGTTTCACCCAAGGGTAGTATGGTGGTCGATCAAGGGAAATCTCGACCTCATCAAAGGAAAAAAGACATGGGGAGAGATGACGCGCCAGGGATTTGTTCAGTATAAAAAAGAACCTATTGCCACCACTTAAAGTTCAGCTTATGCCTTCGCTCTGTCATTCCAGCAATCAAGACAACGCCATCCGGCTACTGGCATGTATCACCATTTTCTTGGCATTCGGCTCGCAATGCTTTTGCCAGGAGTGGAAAAATTCCAGCACAGACGAATTGTTTTCACAGGCCCGTAGCGAAGCATTTGAGGGCAAGTACGAGGAGTCGAGAAAAAAGCTGTATCACATCCTCGATCAGCATCCACAGCATTTGGACGCGAGGTTGTTGATTTCAAAAACATTTTCCTGGGCGGGACAGTATGGCGATGCCAGGGAAGAGCTCGCAATCCTGGTAGAACAACTCCCCGGAAATCGGGAAGTAATTGACGTCATGATCGACGTGGAGCTTTGGAGCCGCGAATATGAAAGGGCATTGGAGTTGATAAGCTCAATCATTGCGCAATCTCCTGACGACGTAAGTCTCTTATTTAAAAAGGCGACGGCTTTGTCTGCTCAGGGGAATTCCGAAGAATCAATCCGGTGTTTACGCTTGTTGCTGGCCCTGGATCCGGCACATGCGCAGGCAATTACCTTGCAGCAGGAGATACTGTCGGCCCGTTTAAAATATACAGCCGGGCTGATCTATTCCATGGATTTGTTCAATGATACTTTTGATCCTGCGCATAGCATGGCCGTCCAGTTCAGCCGCCTCAATACATGGGGAAGTTCGATTGTGCGCGTGAATGTGGCCCAACGGTTTAACGCATCAGGCGCCCAGTATGAAACAGAGTTGTATCCGAAGATCAGTAAACGGGTTTACGCCTATATCAATTACGGATACTCCGAAAGTGAACTGTTTCCAGCGCATAGACTTGGAGTAGAGACTTACGCCAAATTGCTCCGCCGTTTTGAGGCATCCGCGGGGATACGTTACATGGATTTTAATGATGTCAACGTTCTTATCTACACGGGCTCTTTGGGATGGTATGTAAAAAATTACTGGGTTTCATTACGGCCTTATGTAACATCCGATCCGATCAGCACGAATGGCTCTGCAACTGTGTTTATCCGCCGCTATTTCCGCAATCCGGAAAATTTCGTCGGACTCATTGGTGGCTTTGGTTTTTCCCCCGATTTCGCGCGTCTTCAAACGGGTTATGGCCTTGGCGGGGATAACGTTCACAAATTAAATTCACAACGGACAGGCATTGTGTTTCAGAAAGTTTTTCAATCAAAGTGGGTAATGAATCTTTCGTTTGAGGTCGCCCGCCAGGATCTATCTGATGAGACGGGTCCCTTGCTAATGACCACGTCCACGCTGGGATTGAAGCGGAAGTTTTGATCCTGAAATCAAGCTCTGCAATCTTAGATCGCCGGATCTTAAATCAGATGAAATGGATATGCCGATTGAAGCGAATAAAGTTTTTGATTGTCAAAAATCGTTAGTCGTACGTCGTGAATCGTAAATCGGCGTTCGAATGGAAATCCCGTTGACTAGATCACCACGAAGGCACAGAGACACGGTGGCACGGA